>Bissell_p1__coassemble_259_pt1 | contig 43953 bp, 32 predicted proteins | sample Bissell_p1__metabat2_high_PE_036 | metagenome-assembled genome bin Bissell_p1
GTACCGCAGAAAAGATATGCATGTCCGATTCTATCAGCTTTTATCTGATTTTTCAATGTTGTAACGATATGTTCCTGTCCTTTTACATCTTCAAAATCCTGGGGCCGGAACTTTCTGTACAGAGCTGTATAGCTCATGAATCTTCTCCTTTACTTAGTCTCCGAAGCTGATGCCGATGCGTTTTGCATCTTCTACAAGCTGTTCGTTAGGTGATACCATCTTCAGCTTGCCTGCACATTCTTCCAGAGGCACTTTCTTTACTTTACCATTAATAATTCCTACCATATAGCCATACTGTTCTTCCAGAATCAGTTTTGCAGCTTCAGAGCCAAGTCTGGTGGATAACACTCTGTCATATGGGCATGGGCTTCCGCCACGCTGCATATGTCCCGGAATCGTGATACGGATATCCAGATCCAGTTTTTTCTCTAATTCGCTTGCCAGCTTGTAGGCAACAGAAGGATATTGTTTTTTGTATTCTTCCAGCTTTTTCTTCAATTCTTTTTTCGGCAGTTTTGCGTCTTCTTTTGAAACAGCACCCTCTGCCACTGCCAGAATTGTAAAACCTTTTCCTGCTTTGTTCCGTCTGTTGATTGCTTCTACTACTTTGTCTATATCATAGGGAATCTCAGGAATCAGAATAATATCTGCTCCTCCTGCAATTCCTGCATGAAGTGTAAGCCATCCCACCTTATGTCCCATAACTTCCACAATAAAGACTCTGCTGTGGGAAGCTGCGGTAGTGTGAATGCAGTCAATAGCATCTGTGGCAATGTTCACTGCACTCTGAAAACCAAAGGTCATGTCTGTGCCCCAGATATCATTGTCAATTGTCTTGGGAAGATGGATGATGTTCAATCCCTCTTCTCTTAATAAATTTGCTGTTTTCTGTGTGCCGTTTCCTCCTAAAATCACCAGGCAGTCCAGACGCAGTTTATGATAGGTCTGCTTCATAGCTTCTACCTTATCCAGTCCTTTTTCATCCGGAACACGCATCAGTTTAAATGGCTGGCGGGAAGTACCCAGAATCGTACCGCCTCTGGTGAGAATACCTGAAAAATCCTTGGAAGAAAGCATTCTGTAATTCCCATAGATCAGGCCTTTATAGCCATCATCAAATCCATATACTTCCAATTCATCAAGATTCGTGCTGAGTCCTTTTACAACGCCTCTCATCGTAGCATTTAATGCCTGACAGTCACCGCCACTTGTAAGTAAACCGATTCTCTTCATTGATTTTCCACATCCTATCTTAAATTATTATAGTGAAGCTGAATCTATTATATAATATTTTATATTTTGCCACAACTTTTTTGGAATTTTTTTATTTTAAAAATTGAAATTGACAAACCTGTTAAAAACCGTTATACTTTTAAATACCGTGCAGCCGGGGAGATAGCGGTGCCCTGTACCTGCAATCCGCTACAGCAGGGGTGTTGCCAAACGGAGGGGCTTTTCTTGTAAAGCTGCCCTTTATAAGTGGCGTTGACGTCTGGGTCTTACGCAACAGAAATCTGTGAACCGTGTCAGGGCAGGAATGCAGCAGCACTAAGCAGAACCTTCTGTGTGCCGTGAGGGTGCCTGGGCTGAGTTAACTGTAGAGGTAACGTTTATGAGAGAGCTTCGATGGGCGGTGCACGGTAAAAAAATAATAATTTACCAATTCTATTTTATATCCTTAAAATTTCCCTTTTATATTTTTATTGAATATGTCCGGAGTCATCTGCATAGATTTTAAAAAAACATGAGGTGATTTATGAGCCAGTGGATGCTGCAAATCATGGATTCTTTTGGTTATCTAGGAATTGCACTGCTGATTCTTGCTGAAAATATTTTTCCTCCCATTCCATCTGAAGTAATCCTGACCTTTGGAGGATTCATGACAACTTATACCACCATGCATGTACCAGGGGTCGTACTCTCTTCTACTGCCGGCAGCCTTGTAGGCGCTGTCCTTCTATATCAGCTTGGACATTTACTTTCCACAGAAAAAATGGAACGTCTTATAGCAGGTCCTGTAGGAAAGGCATTACGGCTAAAACAGGAGGACATCCAGAAAGCCATGGACTGGTTTGACAGCAAAGGAAACTATACTGTTTTCTTATGCCGTTTTATCCCTATTGTGCGAAGCCTGATTTCTATTCCAGCAGGAATGGCCGACATGCCGCCAGTACGTTTTCTCTGGATGACAGCACTTGGGAGTTTTCTCTGGAATCTTATCCTGATTTCACTGGGTGCCGCTGCAGGCTCATCCTGGCAAAAAGCTGTCCGCTATTTTGACCACTATTCACAGGCAGCGAAAATCGTTCTTGTTATCTTTTTGCTTCTTGGATGCCTTGTGTTTGTCAGGAAAAAATTCATGGGGAAATCCGGCAAGTGATTTCCCCATGTTTTTCTTTCATTATGCATGTCTTAATATCTTACAAAGCCGCTGGATATATTCGGGTGCTGTACCACAACAGCCTCCTACGATATCTGCTCCTGCCTCTACCAGGCGTTTCATATGACTGGCAAAATCCTCTGCTCCCATGGAGTACACTGGATTTCCCATTTCATCAATCACAGGCATTCCTGCATTTGGTTTTACAATCAATGGAACACTGACCTTTTTCCGCATATTTTCCACTACGGACAAAAGCTGGTCCGGTCCTGTGGAGCAATTAATCCCCACTGCATCTGCACCCATTTCAGCCAGGGTCTCCACTGCTTCATAAATATTGCCGCCAAAGAAAAGGCTTCCGTCAGATTCTACTGTAAGCGTACACATAACCGGAAGTTCACATACAGATGCCGCTGCATCTATGGCAGCCATACATTCCGTAATTCCCATCATCGTTTCTGCCACAAGAAGATCCGCTCCGGCTTCCACCAGTGCCAAAATCTGCTCTTTATATGCTTCCAAAAGCTCTTCGTAAGAAATTTCCTGTTTTCCGGTAGTAGTCAGGTCCCCTGCCACAAGAACATCCTTGCCAACTGCGTTTCTTGAAATCCCCATCAGAGCTGTGTTCAGTTCTTTCACCTGGTTTTCCAGTCCATAATTCCCCAGACTGATACGGTTTGCAGAAAATGTAGAAGCATATACAATCTGAGAACCTGCTTTTTTATACGCCTGCTGAAGCCTTGTCAACGGTTCCGGATTTTCACATACCCATTTTTCTGTACATATTCCTCTTGGCATTCCTGCCTTCATGAGATTAGAACCTGTGGCTCCATCTAATATTACCGGTCCCTTCTTTACAAGCTGCTGAAATTCCTGTTTTGTCATTTGGCACTCTCCTTTGCTTCTTGTTTTTTCCTTGCTTTTTCTTCCCGCAGTTCTCTGAAAAATCCAGACAGCATCTGGCTGCATTCCTCCTCCAGAATCCCCCTTGTCACCTGTGCCTTGTGATTAAATCCGTCCATTTCCAACAGGTTCAGCACAGAACCAGCACAGCCTGCCTTTGGATTCATACTTGCAATTACGACCCTGTCCATTCTGGACTGTATAATGGCTCCTGCACACATCTGACATGGCTCAAGCGTAACATAAAGGGTACAGCCTTCCAGCCTCCAGTCTCCCAGCTTCTTACTGGCCTTTCGGATTGCATTGATTTCTGCATGAGATGTTGTATTCTTATCTGTATTTCTCCGGTTATATCCTCTTGCAATAATCTTGCCATCACAGGTAATCACACATCCAATCGGTACTTCTTTTAAGGCATATGCTTTCATTGCCTGTTTCCTGGCTTCTTTCATGAATTTTATATCTTCTTTTATCTGTTTTTCTTCTTCTGTCATGGAAATCCTCCAACGATATGATAAATCTGAAAAAGCACTGTGGATACAGTGCTTCTACAAACGGAGACAGTGGGATTCGAACCCACGTGCCCTTGCGGACAACCGCATTTCGAGTGCGGCTCGTTACAACCACTTCGATATGTCTCCGAACAGATATTATTATATAACTCACTCCTTCCATGGGTCAAGTGAAAAATACAACTTATAAACTATTCCAAATTCGGCCGCTCTATAAAACGATACCAGTATCCAAAGCCTTGTGTTCCATTTCTGTCTCTCCCCGCCTCCTTAAAATACGGAAATCCAAACATATTTGCCATCAACGCTTCCTGCCTCTCATAATATCCTGGAATCCCCAGAATATATTGATCATCTTCTTCTCTTCTTGCAAGAATCACGAATCCATGTCTCGAAAATCCATGCCGCAAAAAATTATTATACAAAAGTCCCTGATCTTTCCTGTTCAGCATTTTGAAATCACCGGGATTGATTTTTCTGCAATCGCAAAAGGCATGATCACGGAAAACAGCTGGTTCCTCAGACTTTTCAACAGACTGTTCTGCCATCTGTGGCTCTGGAGGTTCTTCCTGGAAATTTTCCTCCTGGTTTTCCATAGCTCTTTCTTCTAAGTTTTCTTCCTCTTCTATTATCTCCTGCTGCACAGCCTGTTCTGTTTCTGCTGTTTCCATCTCTTCATCTTCTAAAACTGGCTCTACAGCTATTTCCTCCTCTTCTTCCTTCCTCATAGCCTCTTTTGGCAGTAGGATTTCCCCCAGCCTGATAGGCTTATCATCCCACCCACTCCCATACATGATACCGGAATCAGTAAGTATGATTAATCCACAGAGATTTTCCAGAGAATACAGGCTTCCCCCTATATTCTGTGATGTCATTTCCTGTTCAAACTGTATATTACCCCCAGCAAGATTACATTCTCCCAGAAGCACTCCTTCACAGGATTCCTCCCTTCTTATGTATCCATAAATTTTTGCAGGAACATCTGTGTCTGCACACACACCGGACAGTTTATATTGCATTCTGCATATCCCATCCCTTGATTCTACCTTGATAAAACCTTTCCCATTTCCCTTTTTTTCATCTTGATATTCATAAACATACGCTATAAATCTGCGGTATCCTGCCATAATTCCTTCTTTCCCGGCACTCTGCTAACCACAATGCCAGACAACACATTATCCCTAAACTATATGCAGAAACACATGATTTAGAACCTTATTTTCAGAAATAAAATCATTAAAAAAAGATGCATCAAAGTCTTTTGCAGATTCGATGCACCTTTCATAATTATCGTATAAAGTTTGTTTTATTAGTTCTTTCCGGCTCCGGCAATGCTATTCCTTTTTCTTTTCCTGCCTGGAAACATTTCATCATCCACGCAAGATTGCGGGCAAGATTTCTCATGGTCTGCATTCCTTCTGCATCCAGTTTGGCCTCACCTTCTGCTGCTCCGTGAACAACATTCCAATAGGTGGAGCCGGCAACCGGCATCTGGGAAATACCAAAATATTTATTCAAGACATCAAAAGAGGCTGTTGTTCCTCCACGTCTTGCCACTGCAACAGATGCTCCTGGTTTAAATGCAAAAGACCTTCCGCTGCTGTAAAAAACTCTATCAAGGAAAGAAAGAACTCTCCCACTTGGATGGGCATAGTAAACTGGTGTACCAAATACGAATCCATCGCATTCTTTTGCTTTAGCAATAAACTCATTTACCTTGTCATCTTCAAAAACACATCCTGTTTCACTGCATTTTCCACATCCTATACAGTCTCTTACCTGGCCTGCTCCTATCTGGAAAATCTCATATTCAATCCCTTCCTGTTCCAGAGTTTTCCCGATTTCCAATAACGCCGTATAAGTATTTCCTTTCTGACGCGGGCTTCCGTTTAACAGTAATACTTTCATATCTATCATATCCTTTCTCATTTCCTGTCTAAATTTCTATAATACATCTTTCGTATGCATTGACTACCGTTGTATCCTGATATTGATCATACCGTTTCTGTCCTCGTCCATAGGTTAGATGTATATGTCCGTGGAGAAAATATTTAGGCTTATATTTTTCCAATAATTTCAGAAAAATCTGAAATCCCTGATGTGGTAAATCTCTCCCATCATTAATCTGATATGCAGGAGAATGGGTTACAAGAATATCAAAGCCCTGTTTACAAAGTAATTTAAACCACAGCTTCCTTACTCTCTTCTGCATTTCCTTTTCTGTATATTGATGAGGACCTTTGGTATATCTCATAGAACCTCCAAGCCCCAAAATGCGTACACCTTCATACACAAAAATATCATCTTCAATACAGGTACACCCCTCCGGTGGCATATATTCATATTTCCCATCATGATTTCCGTGAACATACAGTACAGGAACCGTTGTCATTGTCACCAGAAAAGATAAATATCTGGGATCCAGATCACCACAAGAAATAATCAAATCAATATCTTCCACCTTACTTTTATCAAAAAAATCCCACAGAGAAGCACACTCCTCGTCTGCAATGACAAGTATTTTCATATTTTATATCTGGCCTTTCTCTTTGTTCACACCCTGTTGCAAAGTCACAGGTCTTGCCTGTTCCTGCAAATCTTCTGTTTTGGGTATGATACCAATAATATTTTCTGCCAGCCAGTCCATCGTGATAATTTCTTCCGGTGTTAATGTCCTCTTGGGATCTGCCTGAACAATCCCATCCTGAGAATAAAGGATACCAGAAAACGGACTAAACTGCTGTGAAACTATATTTTTTTTCAGAAGATCAATTAAACGTTTTGTACCAATCGGTGTATTATTAGAACAAATCACATCAATTACACCGGCAGACATTCCCCACCAATAGTTAATGGCTTTCTTATCACTTCCACTATCATCATACTTCCATGTACCATCCATAATCGTACGAATAAGCTGTTCATAAAATTTTCCCCAGTGCCACAAAGGCATAGCCAGCCTTCTTGTATGATCTCCTTCTATGGTATAGAGTCCAAATTCTCTAGTAGATTCCTCCGGTATAACCATGTCTTTTCCTGAAATGCATCCTGCTCCAATCTCTTTCAACCGCTCTGCAATATCTACATTTTTCATGGAAGACCATTCCAGATAAACTTTTACCCTCGGATTAATCATCTTAGCTCCCAGAGCAAAAGCATTAATATTTGCAATAGAGCCGTAAATCGGATAATCCGCCACATATGCCAGTTTATCGTTTGTAGTAAGTGCACCGGCCAGTGCTCCCATCAGGAATTTTGCTTCGTGCATTCTCGCATAATACGTACGAATGTAACGATGAGACGTATTTAAAGAACAGTTCAAAATCCGCACCTCAGGATTTTCAGTTGCTGCCTTAACACTAGCCTGGGCAAAGGATGGGGAAGTCGTAAAAATAATATTACTTCCACAATTAATTGCCGTTTCTATCAAATCGTCGATATTCTCCTGAGTAGCATTATCATAATAAAAAGTCGAAATTTCTTCCGGGAATGCCTGTTCCAAATACAGTCTTCCCAGTTCATGGGCATAAATCCATGCCGAGGATGCCGGTGTTTTCGCATAAATAAAGGCAACCTTCAGGCGTGGTGCACTGACTGGGAGAATCCTGCTCAAAAGCGGTTTCTTTTCATTTGTAGGATCCATCTTCAAGTCGATCACATCTTCTTTTTCTAACAGAAGGAATTCCTCCCAGCTCTTTGCAATTAAATCATTTAACTCGCTGGTAGTTTTTTCCAAAAGCTCCTGGTATCCATACACAGTGACAAATGCCAGAAAAGCATCTCCTTGTGTAATAGATAATTTTTCTCCGCCTTTTGCCTTATATTCAAGCTGAAACCGGTAAAAAATAGAACTAAAGTTTTGCTTATCTGCATCTGTCCACTCTTCTCCCGGCTCTTTTCCCATTACTGCTTGAAGTTTAGGAAAATTTCCCACTTTAGACATATATAGGTAATTCACTTTTGAGACACTGTAAAAGTCCATGTATTCGTAATAAATCACATTTTCCTTCTCATTTGTCCTCTTTGGAACGATTCTGGTTACAACACCCGGAATGGCATCTACATCAAAATATTTTGATACACTGACTCTCTTATTTCCTTCCTGAACATAGAATTTATTCAGGTATTCGTATGCTTTGATAGGTTCACGAATTCCTTCTTCCAAATGACTGGTACTCAAAGCATCCCACTTTCTTGCAAATTCTGTATTCTGTTTCAAAATAGGCATAAAGTTGCTTGCAAACGCATTACTCCTGCCTTCTGTCTTGGTTCCTACAATCTGATCGGACGGAATCTGCACAAGTCCAAGGGGAACTTCTGAATAAGAACCTTTAGGCGGTAATATATCATCCAGAACTTCCAGGGTCGGCTGAAGCCCTCTCATCAGCCGTGACTGGTATTCTCTTTTCCCGAGCTTTTGAGCTCTTAAATAATCATCTACTGACATAGCATTCTCCTTTTTATCAGGTCACTGTCTTTTGTTTACTCTATGGTTTATTATAAAGATTTATTATCAGAAAATCAACCTCCGGCTGGTATTTGCTCAGGCCAAACGCATTAAAGGATATTTACAATCCAATCCTATTCTTATGATACCCGTCATTTATTTTCTTTATTTCTGCCAGATTGCATTTGGACTTTCTGTCATAAGTGACCAGTCCATTAATTTCCTGCTCCACATCTGTCAACTGCGTATAACAATACCCCCACAGGCCTTTGGAAGCATACACTGCATCCATAATCCTTCTGTACTCTTCCAAAAATTCCTTTTCCGAATTTACGGAAGAGTATCCCCAGCCTTTTTGTTCAGATACCTCAAAACCGATTCCACCAAATTCTGTGAGAAGAATGGGCTCTCCCTGATAGCTGTAGCCTTTTGCATAAATATCCCAGCAGGCAGGCGGCTGCCCAATAAGACTTTCCTTTGTGGACAGCATTTCTCTATATTCTTCGTATTTCTCTGTTTCTTCTTTTTGCCCGTGGCTGTAATTATGGATTGCACAAATATCCGTTACGGTCATGTTCCAGCCATCATTGGAAACTACCAGGCGTGTATCATCTACCGCATGTAAATAATGATACATAGTTTCAGAGAAACTCTGCTGCATCTTGTTTCTTTGAATATCTGGAACGCCCCAGCTTTCATTGATAGGAACCCAGGTTACAATACACGGATGATTATAGTCCCTCTCCACAATCTCAGACCAGTCTTTCAAAGTACGGTTCACAGACTTCCGGTCATACATGGTCGGAGCTGCACATTCTCCCCACACCAGAAATCCCAGTTTATCTGCCCAATACAAGAATCTGGCTTCCTCCACTTTCTGGTGCTTTCTGCATCCATTAAAACCCATAGCCTTGGCAAGCTCAATGTCCTTTACCAATGCCTCATCATCAGGTGCTGTCAAAAGCCCCTGAGGCCAATAGCCCTGGTCAAGTACCAGTTTCTGATAATATGGGCGGTTGTTCAGATACACCATTCCATGTTCTGTATGCACCTTTCGGAATCCAAAATAAGACTGTACCCTGTCTGTGCATTGTCCGTCACTGTTTCGCACTTCCAGCTCCACATCCAGCAAAACAGGATGCTCCGGTGTCCAGGAAATCCCCGGTTCATGATAATTTGTATTAAAAATTCTTCCATTGATAATGTCTACAGAAAAATCCAGGGTATCTCTAAGCCACACCTGAGTTCCTTCTGCCAGAACCTTATCTTTTAACCGGATTTTATAATATAAGGAATCTCCTTCGCAGATTCCAGCACCCTCGCACTGCATCTGAATCTTTCCCTGGTCATACAAAGAAGTAAATCTCACATGTTCCAAACGTTTTTCAGGTACCCATTCCATCCACACGCTCTGCCAGATGCCTGTGCTGTTGGTGTACCAAATACTTCTGGATTCCCCATCCCAAAACTGCTTTCCTCTCGGGAGCAGTTCATCTGTATGGGAATCCCACACCCGGACTGTGACTTCCTGTTCTCCCTCTACCAGGTACGGGGTCATATTTACTGAAAATGGTGTGTAGCCTCCTGTATGTTTTCCAGCCTGCTGGCCATTTACATACACCACTGCTTCATAATCTACTGCCTCAAAGTGGAGAAGAAGTTCCCTTCCCTCTTCCTGATTTTCCACAGAAAAACACTTTTTATACCAGACAATATCATGAGGTGCCTGGTCATTGATTCCACTAAGTTCACACTGATAGACAAAAGGAACCTGGATTTCCCTGTCCAAATGTTTCCCTGGCTCATACCATTTTTCTAAAATTCCTCTGTCTGCATCATCAAAAGCAAACTCCCAGGAGCCATTTAGATTTTCCCACTGTGACCTTACAAACTGAGGTCTTGGATATTGATTTTTTCTACTCATAATGATTCCTTCCCCCTAATACCGGTTATGCACTTTCTCCGCAAAACACATCATATCTTTTACCACAATCTCTCTTCCATCATCCAGCACTGCTTTTCCACTCATTTTTCCAAAAACCTGATGCTGGTCTGTTTCAATAATCAGTGCCGAAGTCCTGGCCGCCCTGTCAAGCACCGGCTGGAAATCCATCTCAAACCTGCCGTCATTGGAGATGAATTTCCATGGTTTCAGATAACTATCCTCCGGGATATGGAAGGTCACCTGGTCTAATTTGTGAGCTTTCCCATCATAGAAAAGCATATTTTCTGTAGCAGCAGAAGTATCTCCAAATCCATATCCGATATTAAAGCCAAATGGAACTCCGTCTATTCTTGTGTTTCCAGAACCCCAGTACCAGCAGTTATCGTAAGTCCACACTCCTCTTCCCCAGTCCAGAGTTCCAAAATCCTTTTCCTTTGAGAAGGTATAAGTCTTACCATCAAATTTCATCTGACCAGAAGCAGGCATACAGTTAATCTTCTGATTGTAATAAAAAGCTGTTTTCTTCTCCTTAAATGGTGTAGCAATTACCATAGTATCCATGTCCGGCTGTTCCAGCCAGATATCGCAGGAAAACGTCTTTCCCTGGTAAAAGTTTTTGAAATAACATCGGATTCTTCTCTTTCCATTCTGAATCTGAAAAGCCATGTGCAGCCGCTTGTCCTTATAAATAATATCCCCTTCTTCTGAGGTATTCGGAAGCTTAAATTTTCCCATTGGAAATGGATTCAAAATCGTTTCTGTATGCTCCCACCCTTCTTTAAAATTCAGAAGAGAAACGGACTGCAATCCAATATAACCATCATCGGATAAGGTAAATGCCCCTGCAAAATCTTCATTTAAAACCAGGTAATAATCCCATTCTTTAATACGGAATTTGGGTGCCTTAATCATACTCCGCTCATACTGCTGCACCAGACTTTTAGACCATCCCGGCTCCCGCAGGCTTCCATCTTCTTTTAATAGCATTTGCTGTGTTGTTACTTCATGATTCCCCATATAAATACCTCCTGATACAATACACTATATACTCACTATAACACAGAATTTAGGATAAATCATTGCTGACATTCGTTTTTACGTTTATCAGATAATGTTTTAGGGTATAGAAAAACCACCCCTAAACTTTGACGAGCAACGAGGTGGTATTTCTATGCTATCTCTTATTGGTCAACCCCTTGTGGGCGGTTGTTCTTTTTACATTTTTACTATAACATATTCAGATTTCTTATGCAAGTATATGGTATCCGGCTTTGCGTTTATCAGATAATGTTTTCTCATCACTGATATAAATAATTCTGATACTCCGGCAATTCCATATTGGTATTATCGATCCACTGATATCCCGTATTGATAAAAGCATCATTCTCAAGTCCCTGGTCTGCTCTCACTCCGGCTATCACGGTAGCATATCCCATTCCGTATGGATTCTGTGAAAACATACCAAGTTCAACACCATCTTTCACAGCCTTAATCTGCTTTGCACCTGCATCAAACCCGATAACCTTGACATCTTTTTTTGACGCATTCACAATATCAAGCACACTGTTTGCAGCCGTTTCGTTGGTACAGTAATATCCTTTTACATCAGGATACAGCTTTAAGACAGCTTCTGCCAATTCCGTCATGCTGGTTTCTTCGTTTTCGTGAGAGATATTCACAATTTCAATTCCCGGATGATTCTTCGCCATTTCATCTGTGAATCCTGTTTCTCTATCCACGCTGGTCTCAGAGGTCTTCACATGAGTCATAACAGCCACCTGGCCCTTCTCTCCAAGAGCCTCTGCAAGTTTCTTAGCTGCTTCTGCCCCGGCAGCATAATTGTCTGTGGCACAGACAGCATTTACCTGGACATTTTCCACACCGGAATCCAGGACAATCACAGGAATCCCGTTTAAAGTAGCTTCCTCTACCTGTGCCTGGCAAGATGCCATATCAATAGCTGCCAGACACAAAATCGCCGGATTTTCTGAAAGCACTGCATCAATAATATTAATCTGGCTCTCAACATCCGTCTCGTTTCCAGGGCCTTCAAAGGTAAGTTTTATCTTATCTTCCCCTTTATATCCCATCTTTTCATTCAAGTCCGTAACTGCCGCATCCATGCCCTTTTTTACACTCTTCCAAAATCCGGTCTTTGTGCTTTTAACTACTACTGCAATACGGCTGCCCGGTTCTAGGTTCAATTCCTCCAGAGCAGTATAATCACGAGTTCCCGCCTGCTCTTTTAAGGATTTCAAAATCAAATCTACATTTACATTATCCTCAGCTTCAACCGGTTCATTCTCTTTTGCTGTCTGTGTCTCATCTGTTTCCTTCTCCGGTTCCTGCTTGTCCTGGGTTTCCTGTTTATTTTCTGCCTTTTCTTTTTCTGCCTGTTCTTGTTTCTGTTTGTCTTTTTCCTCAGATGTATTTTTCTGGTTTGTGTCAGGATTTGATTTCTTACTTCCACATCCGCCAAGTACACTGACTGCCAGCATGAAACAAATCAATCCTATCATTACTTTTTTCATGACTTTACCTGCCCTTTACACATTCTTATCCTCAAGTTTCATTTCTTTCTCATTATACACCAAACCTTTCATTAGTCCAGTCTAATCACCAGTGTTTATAAATATTTTCGAAATGCTTCACATATTTTCAACTGTGAAAGACCCTTGAAGTAGTAAAAATACCGTAAAGAATCAGTGCAGAAAGAGGTCCCAAAATAAAACCAGAAACTCCATAGGCAACTACTCCAAGATATACTGAAACAAATACCAGAAGAGGCGACACACCTATATGACTCCCCACAAGCCGTGGCTCCATAAACTGTCTGATTGCAGCTGTAATAAGGTATAGTAGAAAAAATCCTATGCCTGCAACGCTTTTTCCCTGAACCAGGAAAAGAATCCCCGCAGGAATCAGAAAAATACCGGTTCCCAGTATCGGCAATGCATCCAGAAATCCAACAGTCAAGCCCCAGCCTAAAAATCCCGGTATTCCAAGTATCCAAAACCCTCCAATACAAATCAGGCAGATAATCAGCATAATCTTTACCTGTGCTTTCAGATACCCTTTAATCCCCCTTTGTATTTTTCTTCCAAACTCCTTTACCCTCAGATAAAACTCCTGTTTTTCTAAAAAATGAATAATCTTGTCTCTTTCCTGCAAAAACAAAATTGCTGTTAGAACAGAAATCATCAGCAGCCCAAACCATGCCACACAGGTTTTCACAGATTGAACCGCTTTCTCCACACCATTCCCGCTATTCCAAAATTGATGCTTCAACAGATTAATCTGCCTGTATATATATTCACTGCTTTTTTCCGCAGGAATTCCCGTAATATGTTCTGTCCCCTCACAGCAATGTCCAATAAACTCCTCTGCTTCCTGTCGAAGCACCGGAAAATATTTCATACAATCTCCGGCCTTTTGAGTCATAAATTCTGCCCCTATCATAAAGAATCCAAACACAAGCAACAGAAGTAGCAAAATCACTCCACTACCCACTCCACCTTCTGTAAAATGCAGCTTTCTGCTAAATTTCCTACTCGCCAGATAAGAGGCCATAGGATGAATCATCTCCGCCAGTACCCATCCAATCAAAAAAGGGAGCACTACAGGAAGGACATATTTCATGCCCAAAAAAACTCCTGTCACAACTCCCACTATCATTCCATTTCTCTTCCAATTCATCCTCTGTTCCCCCATACCTTATGCTTCTTTTAATTTGTAATCTTATTGATAGTATGGTAAAACAGAACTTTCCTATACTATAGGAAAATTTCCAACTGGTTTCGTCTGAAATTCCATTTTTTTATTTGTTCTTGGATGAAAAAAAGAAAGTTTATAGGCACAAAGAGAAATATCCTGATGCTCTCCTTCCTCTTTCTCATGCGAATTATACTTTGCATCTCCAAAAATGGGCATACCTGCATGAGCAAGCTGTACTCTGATTTGATGATGCCTTCCAGTCTCCAACTTAATTTCCAGTAGACATCCCTCCTGGGTTTCCTCGATTTTTTTATAATAAAGTTTTGCCGTTTTGCTCCTCTGTGTTTTTTTGCTCACTACTCTAGAACAATTCGTTCTGCCGTCTTTTTCCAATTCATCTATCAGACATCCTTCTTCTGTCTTAGGATATCCTTCCACATAGGCCAGATATCTCTTTTCAAACTTTCCCTGCTGCACTTGTCTGCTCAGATTCCCTGCACTCTCTTGATTTTTTGCAAATACCAAAATCCCCTGCACCGGCTGATCTAGCCGGTGCACAACCGCCAGATATGGAAGATTCCCTTTCTGAGCCAGATAAGTTTTCAAAGCACTTTCCATATCCATGCTTCCAATCCTCTTACTCTGCACCGGAAAACCTGCCGGTTTTCTGCACACAATGATATCTTTATCTTCATACAAAATAATCTCTTTTATATTATTGACATTTTTTCCGTATTCCATATTTCCTCATATCTTCCTTTTCTTTTCTCCAAGTATAACACCAAAAATGAACAACCGCTATATCTTTTACTTCTGATATAACGGTTGTTCTAATGATCTGCGTTATTCAATTTTTTATTCCTTTCTTTTTTAACCTCTAAATTGACATTTATTAGTTAAATTATATTTTCAGTTTACGCTTCCTTTCTAAGTGATTTTTACAATTTTCTTATAGATTTATGTAGATTTTGCTTAGAAACGATATTCAATTTTTTATAATATAGAAACATGTAATACATGTTTTTGATTTTTTCTTTCGTCCCCTGTTTTATAAATTCTTATGGTCTTCCTTCGGAATTTATTGAAAGTTTTAATATCTATCTATATAGGATAATAAAAAGTTTCTAACAAATAGTTCCGTCTATTTTGTTTTCCAGATATTTCTTTATACCATTCTCTGAAATATAACGAATCATTTTTCAGATTCTCGAATACAACAGGCCTATTTCACGAATATAACTCATCATACTATATCATGTTATATTTTAAAGTATGTATAAACACTCTATCTTTTTAAAATATATTTCTTTACATATATTTTAAAATCTTTCTATTACTTTTGTGGTAATTATTCAATATGAGGACACTTTTGATATTTACCTGAATCTCTTTTTCCTGTCTGCTCTTCGGAATTCTTCCGCTAATAGGTAGTTCAGGTCTTTCTGAGGGGCTTATGCCTTACCACGCTCATATTGATAATTTGATTCATCCTTTCCCATTGGATTGTACCTCCTTATCAATTTTGAAACTTAACACCTTTCTTTTTGTTTATTTTATAGGTTCCGATTATAATTTAAAAATAAATTTTCCATTTTAAATTAGCTGGCTTCTATAAAATAGATTTTTCATTATTACTTTATCCTTGGTACTTTCTTTATTATTCTTTATCTTATTCTGTACTCTCCGTACACCTAAAGTTTAATAAGTAATAAATCTTTTGTACTTTGTAGCCATCTTCAAAATTGATTTCTCGTCTCAAATTTTGAAATGGATGTGGTGTAATATTGAATTATCTTTTGTTTGATAAGGTGTTTTGTTTTTTGTTGATATTATAATAACACCCTCTCTTTGATTTGTCAATAATTTTTTCAAAAAAAGTTTTATTTTTTTATTACTATACTTTTACATTTGTTTATGCTGTGAATTATATGTATTTTTATATAATTTTCACACAATTCTTACTTTCAAAAAAATTATAAAACTTAAACATTTACAGTATAAAAAAACAAGCCTGACAAAGCACATTCTCGCTTTTCAGGCTTATTTTTATAAAGAAAACTATTATCTTCCTGCTCTGTAATAGTTGATCAGACATCCATCCAGGATAATCTGTCTCTCATCCGGTGTCATTTCTCCCAATTTAAGTGTAAACTCTTTCAGAGTATCCCCTGCCACATATGCCTTTAGCTCTTTGGCATTGTTTTCAATGGCATTCTTAACCCCTGGAATAAAGAGATAATCTCCATTTTTGAAAGGCAATTCTCCTTCCTGAATCAGAAATGGAAGCATGCCCCAGTTCATCAGATTAGAGCGGTATCTCTTGGTTGCGTATTCGTTGGCAATATTTGCCCAGCCGCCCAGAACCTTCTGACAGGATGCTGCCTGTTCTCTTGCGGAACCATCCCCTGGCTTCACAGCAAAAATGGTACTTCCGATTCCGGTATTTTCGTTATTGATATCTGCATAAACTTTCTTCACTTGTTCCAGAGCTTTTCCTACTTCTTCCACGGCCTCTCCCGGATTGCTTCCCGCTTCTCTGGCTTTTTCTGCCTTCTGAATTTCCTTGGCTTTTCCTACATATTCCGGATCTTTTCTGGATAATGCAAACTCTGCCAGTTTCAGAGGATTGGAACGGAAAGAAGAAGTTTCTCCCGATGGAATCAGTTCATCTGTAGTGGTGACAGGATCGTGAATCTCAGAGACAACTTTTAACAGCAGATTTTCTGTAAGTGCGGGCATTTGCGGCCAGTCCTTGATATTTGGGCCAAACTGAACCTCCACACCTGGGTCTGCCACACCCTTGCTGTCAAAGACACGGTTTGCATAAATGGTACTGTCAAAATAATACTTCGGTTTTCTATATTCGCCGGCATACTCTGTCGCTGGTGTGAGGAAACCTTTATTAGCTGCTGTAGCTGCAATGGAGCGGGCATCCATAAGAGCTACAGAAGAAATCTGCCCGTTCTGTATCTTGGAACCCTCACGGTTCGGGAAGTTTCTGGTAGAATGACGGATGCTCAGGGCATTGTTAGCCGGTGTATCTCCTGCTCCGAAGCATGGACCGCAGAACGCCGTCTTCACTACCGCACCTGTCTGAATCAGATCAGCCAGAACCCCATTCTTAGCCAGTTCCATATAAATCGGTGTACTTGCCGGATAAATGCTTAATGTAAATGCATCTGAACCTATGCTTGCACCTTTTAAGATGTCTGCTGCGTCACAGATATTTTCAAAGCCGCCGCCTGCACAGCCGGCGATAATTCCCTGCTCTACATAGAGTTTTCCGTCTTTCACCTTATCTTTCAGAGTATATGGTATCTTTCCGTCCAGGCTTACCTTGGCCTTTTTCTCTACGTCCTCCAGAATATCCATGAGGTTTTCATTCAATTCTTCAATGGTATAGGTATTGCTTGGATGGAACGGCATAGCAATCATAGGCCGGATAAGGCTCAAATCCACATACACCAGGCCATCATAATAAGTCACTGCCCCTGGCTGAAGCTGCTGATAGCTCTCGCCCCTTCCATGAACCTCATAGAAGTCCTTGATTACAGAATCTGTTTTCCATATAGAAGAAAGACAGGTAGTCTCTGTAGTCATAACATCCACACCGATTCTAAAATCAGCACTGAGGTTCTCTACACCCGGTCCCACAAATTCCATCACTTTGTTCTTCACATAGCCATTGGCAAACACGGCCCCGATAATAGCCAATGCCACATCCTGAGGACCCACGCCGGGAATCGGTTTTCCCGTGAGATAAATCCCTACCACTTCCGGCCGCTTGATATCATAAGTTCTTCCAAGAAGCTGTTTTACCAGTTCCGGACCGCCTTCTCCCATTGCCATGGTTCCAAGAGCACCATAACGGGTGTGACTGTCAGAGCCAAGAATCATCTTTCCGCCTTCTGCCAGCATTTCTCTGGCAAACTGGTGGATGACTGCCTGATGTGGCGGTACATAAACACCACCGTAACGTTTGGCACAGGTTAGTCCAAACATGTGATCATCTTCGTTGATGGTTCCTCCGACTGCACATAAGGAATTATGGCAGTTGGTGAGCACATATGGAATGGGGAATTTCTCCAGTCCTGATGCTCTGGCGGTCTGTATAATGCCTACAAATGTAATATCATGAGAAGTTAATTTGTCAAACTTAATTTTTAAATCATTCATATCACCGGATGTATTGTGATTTTCTAAAATACCATAGGCGATGGTGTTTTTTGCTGCATCTTCTTTGTCAGGTGCTTCCCTGCCCGTCTTTTCCCTGAGCCAAGATATTGCCTGGGGTCCGTCTTCCATAAGTTCTGTTCCATTTACCAGCCATGCACCCTTGTTATATAAACGAATCATACTGCTCCTCCATTCTTTTTCTGTTTTTTCTATTATAGATTTTATCATGGTAAAATGCAAGCATTTTAGTGTAACAAATTAATTGCATACAATGTGGCTAAAAAAAGAGGAACATCCGGCTACGGACATTCCTCCTACTGTAACTGACTAATCCTGTTTTCTCATAAAATCCATATAACTGGAAACCATCAGGGCAATCTTAAAGGTTAATGCATCATCGAAAACACGGATATCAAGCCCTGTGCTTTTCTGGATTTTCTCCAGCCTATATACCAGCGTATTCCTGTGGAGGAATAACTGTCTGGATGTTTCCGAGATATTCAGATTATTGTCAAAGAATTTATTAATGGTATTTAAAGTCTCATCATCCAGAGAATCCGGCAGTTTTCCGCCAAATACTTCCTTCATGAACATTTCGCAAAGCGGCATTGGAAGCTGGTAGATCAAGCGGCCGATTCCCAGATTATTATATCCCACAATGCTCTTCTCAACATAAAAGATTTTTCCCACATCCAGAGCCATTTTTGCTTCTTTGTATGAACGGGATACATCTTTGATCTCATTAATGATATTGCCGTAAGAAACACGTACCTGGGACATCGCCTCTGCATTGAGCATATCAACAATCATTCTGGCAATTCCTTCGATTTCCTCATAGCCATCATTTTCTTCCAGGCTGCGGACAATAATAATACTTTTCTCATCAATTGCTGTGATAAAATCATTGCTTCTGGAAATAAACAGATTCTTTAGGATTTCCATAGAATCCTGGTCTTTCTCATTTTTTGTCTCAATAAGAAGTACTACACGTTTTGCTTCCACAGCAATGTGAAGTTTTTTAGCTCTGTTGTACACATCTACCAAAAGCAGATTGTCCAAGATTAAGTTCTGAATAAAATTAGATTTATCAAAACGTTCCTTATATGCCACAATCAGATTCTGAATCTGTGCCACTGCCACACGGCCAATCATATAAGCATCTTCATTGCTTCCTCTGGCTACCAGAACATACTCTACTGTCTGATTATCATATATTTTAAAGAAATGGTATCCTTTGATTACCTGGCTGTCTGCCATAGATTCTGCAAATGCCCTGATATCACCAAAATCTTCGTTTTCTACTGCAAAGGTAGTGGAATTCACCTTTCCATCTATATCCATAACACAAAGGTCAATTCTCGTAATTGCTCTTAATTCGTCTAATGTTTTTTGTATTACCTGGCTTGAAATCATAATTTATTCTCCTTTTGTTGCTGTCCCGGAATTTTCTATGATTAATAATACCTTATTTTTTTCTGATTGGCAACCTGCCTGGTTTGAATTTATTTTAATTACACAAAGAAAAAGACCATTGCATAGCCATTTTGGCATTTGCAGTGGTCTTTTTCTTTCTTTTGTCAAAGGATGTTGTAATTAGATATGCAGTCTGAATGCTGCCTCATTCCAACGTAATTCATTCTTCAGATTGCGGATATTAGTATCTTTATCAATATATACAGCTTCGATTCCCATAGCGGCTGCCCAGTCTCCCATCTGCTCTGCTGTCAGGTCATAGGAGAATGCTGTATGATGAGCACCACCTGCTAAAATCCATGCTTCTGCACCTGTCTGTAGATTTGGCTCTGGTGTCCAGAACGCAGTTGCAACAGGAAGTTTTGGCATTGGTTTTTCAACTTTCTTGCAGTTTACATCATTGATGATCAGACGGAATCTGTCGCCTAAATCAATCAGAGATGTAGCAATACCTTTGCCTGTCTTTGAGGTGAATACCAGTCTCGCAGGGTCTTCTCTGTCTCCCATGGAAAGCGGCTGGCATTTAATGCTGATAGGACCATCTGCAATTGTCGGACACACTTCCAGCATATGTGCCTGCAGAATGCCTTCTTTTCCAGGAACAAGATTGTAAGTATAATCTTCCATAAAGGAGGTACCTTTTGCATCTTTTTTGCCCTGTGTCATAATTTTCATCAGACGTACCATAGCTGCTGTCTTCCAGTCACCTTCGCCGCCGAATCCATAACCTTTTTCCATCAGTCTCTGAATGGCCAGACCTGGGAGCTGCTGCAAAGAACCTAAATCACCGAAGTGAGTAACAATCGCCTGATAATTTTTCTCTTCTAAGAAACGTTCAAAACCAATTTCAATCTGTGCCTGTACTGCAACATGTTTTCTGAATTCTGCTGCGTCTCTTCCCTCCAGAAGAATTTCATATTTGTCATAATATTCTTCTACCAATGCTTCTGTATCAGCCTGGGATACTGCTTTTACTGCTTCTGCAATTTCATTTACCGGATATGCATCTACTTCCCATCCGAATTTAATCTGTGCTTCTACCTTGTCGCCTTCTGTAACAGCAACATTTCTCATGTTATCTGCAATTCTCATGACACGGATATGGCTGCTTTCGATGACTCCAATTGCTGTTCTCATCCAGGAAGCAATTCTTTCCTGAACATCTTTATCATCCCAGAAACCTACGATCACTTTACGCTCGATTTTCATACGGCTCACAATATGTCCGTACTCTCTGTCACCATGAGCTGCCTGGTTTTCATTCATGAAGTCCATATCAATGGCATCATAAGGAATTTCTCTGTTAAACTGTGTATGTAAATGCAATAATGGTTTTCTAAATTCCTGCAGGCCTAAAATCCAGGATTTTGCAGGAGAAAATGTATGCATCCAGGTAATTACACCTGCACATGTGTCATCTGCATTTGCTTCATTAAAAGTCTGACGGATCATAGCATTTGTTAAAAGTGTTGGTTTCCAAACCACTTCATAAGGAAGAACTCCTGATGCATTCAGGCGATCCACTATGATTCTGGAATGTTCTGCTACATGTTCCAGACACTCATCTCCGTATAAATCCTGAGAACCTGTACAGAACCAGAACTTGTAATTTTTCATCTCTAACATAATTATATTCCTCCAATTTTCTTTGATAAATCGCTCTTTTCTTTCTAATACCGAGTATAGTATCTAAGTAAAAAAAAGAAAAGATATCTATTCTTTATTTATGGACATTTATTATCTTTTTTGTTACAGTGATAAAAAGGAGGTCTGCCTATGTTAGCAAATTTTGAAAAGAGAGAAAATCCTGGTAAATCCAGTGTATGGGCAGGAAGTTATCAAAATCTCCACAATCTGCCCCACTGGCATCTGGAATGTGAACTAATCTATGTCCAGGCCGGAGAAGTGACTATTTCCCATAACAATACAGCATATCATCTTCAGAAAGAAGACTGCATCTTTATTAACAGCGGAGAAATCCACTATATCAAGGGTTCAGAAGACAGCATCACGGACATATTGATGTTTGATACCGCCCTTCTTGGGAATATATCCCCGAAACATTTCCAACTTCTCTATCCCAGGCTTAGACACCATTATCCTGTGATGGAATATTTTCATGCTATACGGGATGAATTGAAGAAAAAGAAGGAATTTTATGATGTGAAGGTTTCCTGTCTGATGACAGACTTTATCATTGATATGTTCCGCCATGAACCTTTATGCGAACAAAAGCAATTAAAAGACAGCAGTTCTATTGAAAATTATAAGAATCTGCTGTCTGAAATAGAAGAAAAATGCAGCTATATTACATTCGAAGATGCCTGCAGTTTCATGGGGCTTACCAAGCCTTATTTTTCCAGGTTTTTTAAAAATATTTCCGGAATGACCTTCTCGCAGTACCTGAATATTATCCGTCTGGAAAAGGCGATTCATATGTTAAATCACAACACAGAGAATTTGTCTATTACCCAGATTGCTTCTGCCTGTGGTTTTGATACCATACGCCATTTCAACCGGGTGTTTAAGGACTTTACAGGGCTTTCCCCAAGGCAGCTGCCGGAGAATTATGTTCTCAGTTCACATTCCATACGAAGCATGAAAAAGAATTTTAATCCTACGCTGCCTTGTTCGGTGTTGGTGGAAGAATAATATATACCCTTTTTCAGCCTATTGTCCACATGCTACCATAGAACTTCATTCAAAAAGGCACCGATTCTATAACCCATAGAATCGATGCCCTTATTTACATTTTATAACAAATCTTAGTTTGTGATAACCTGTTCTGTTTCTTTATCAAAGATGTGCATTTTTTCCAGATCCAGAGAGAATTTAACAACATCGCCTGTTCTAGCTGTTGTACGAGGATTTACTCTTGCTGTCATGGAAGAACCTTCTGCATCAAAGTACAGATATACTTCAGCACCAAGTAATTCGTAAACAGTGATTTTTCCTTCCATTACGCTGTTTGGATTAGCATTGATGTGTTCTTCATCATCATATACGTGTTCTGGACGGATACCCATAACAACTGTTTTTCCATTGTAGCCACCATCAATAAGTGCTTTTGCTTTAGCAGCCGGAACCTGAAGAGTAGTATTTCCAATCTGTAATGTTACATCATTTCCTTTTACATTAACAACTGCATCTAAGAAGTTCATCTGAGGAGATCCGATGAATCCAGCAACGAACAGGTTAGCTGGTGCATTGTATAATGTCTGAGGTGTATCTACCTGCTGAACAACACCATCTTTCATAACTACGATTCTGGTACCCAGTGTCATAGCTTCTGTCTGGTCATGTGTTACGTAGATGATAGTAGCACCTAATCTCTCATGTAATTTGGAAATCTCAGTACGCATCTGAACACGAAGTTTAGCATCCAGGTTTGACAGAGGTTCGTCCATAAGGAATACTTTAGGTTCACGCACGATAGCACGTCCCATAGCAACACGCTGTCTCTGACCACCGGAAAGAGCTTTCGGTTTACGGTCTAATAATTTTTCAAGGTCAAGAATTTTAGCTGCTTCTTTAACCATTTTGTCAATCTGATCTTTTGGAACTTTTCTCAGTTTCAGACCAAATGCCATGTTATCATAAACTGTCATATGTGGATACAGAGCGTAGTTCTGGAATACCATTGCAATATCTCTGTCTTTTGGTTCAACGTCATTTACTACTTTGTCACCGATTTTTAATGTACCACCGGAAATTTCTTCCAGACCAGCGATCATACGAAGAGTTGTAGATTTTCCACATCCTGAAGGACCTACGAAGATGATGAACTCTTTGTCTGCGATTTCCAGGTTGAAGTCTTTAACTGCTTCGAAACCATTTGGGTATGTTTTGTTAATATGCTGTAAAGATAAACTTGCCATTTTTTATTTCCTCCTGAAATATGATACGGTATAAACATGTTCTTCTCTTTCGAATTGAGTTTATTATACATTCAATACCTCTTTTTTTCCATAGACCAATTACCCAAATATTTTTATAAGTCTTTGTAATCCTAAACAATGATGAAAAGGGCTATGTCATTTTGACAAATTTTCTTTTTTTTCATATACAATCTGCACAATTTCAAAAAAAGCATCTGTTCTTTTGCCTGATAAACCAATAAAACAAGCTTTACACATCTGCTTTTCTTTCTTATAATATTGCATCATAAATATATTTACAGAAAGGATTTTCCTATGTTCCGGTTAATGGGTAATATTTATAAAGATACACATTTGTTAAAAAGCACTGTAATTTGTGACAACACAAAGTCCACTAGAACCCAAAAGGTCTTTCATTGTCTTGACAGTATCTGTCATGAGTTCGATTTGCCGTCACCTATCTGGCTGGATGCTAATATCAAAGATTTCCAGAAATTTTCCAAAGTCCGGTTTAATCAGGATAATTTTATCGAAGTTCTGGATTTTGATTATTTTGAACTTCAGATTATTGAAGAAGATTAAAACACTTTTTTCCATTGAAATATTAAAGTCTTCGCTATATAATTCAGATTGTTTCACATCGTGTTTTCAAAAGAAAGGATTCTTTAAAATGCAAAAGAAAAATATTGTTGTTTCAAGCATTACCGACAAATATAATCATCTTTTCTCTGAAGTTGTGCGTATTGCATGTCAGTTTCAGAGCAAAATCATGATCACAGATGGTGAACATCAGGTGAATGCCAAAAGTATAATGGGTGTTATGGCTTTCGGCCTGACTGATAATATGCAGTTTACGGTAGCGGCGGAAGGTAGTGATGAATCTGAAGCAATACAGACTTTAGAATCATTTTTTGCACAGTAATCTCAACACATTCTAAAAATAAAGATAAGTAAATGTATAGCGGCCGGATTCTTTTCTATCTCCGGCCGCTGTATTTTTATGATAAAAATTCTTTTACAACATCTTTGACAATATCTGTTTCTTCTTTACTGAGCAGATGGCTGTACCTGCTGTCTGCTGCGGCTGCTTCTAAAATCCCCTGCTCAAGCTGCCGCATGGCCTTTTCTCTTTTACCTGAACTCCTGGCATTTTCCATTGGAATAATTTTCGTTGCCTCCGGCTCTTTATAACGGTTCTCAATATAATCCAGAAGATTTGTCTCGATTTCTTCCTCCTGATATCCTGTTCCTATAAAAAGCCGCACTCCAAGCAACACAATTTCCATACAAATACCTGTCAGCAAAACCACACTGGCTGCCGGAAGAGCTCCGCCTGCCAATGATACCGGAAATGTCTCGATTCCTCTTTGATATACGATAAACAGACTCATTGCCATCAATAAAAAAGAGAGGATAAAAGTTCCCCAGGAAATGCCTTTCATCTGGCGTATATTCCAGGGTCCTATCTTTCGTCCTCTCATACGTTTGATCACATAAACCGGTGGATTGTGTATCTCCGTATTCTCTTTTACTGATTTTTCATATTCCTGCACGAAACCAGCCATCCAGCGGTTTCTGGCTTCTGACGGGTGTTTTAAATCTTTTAATACATTCCGGTTGCTTTTGTAAACTGCCAGCATACTTATGAGACACAAAATTCCCATAAAACATGCACCATAATAAAAAACAAGGTGTTCCATAAGTTCCTCCTCATATCCGGCGGACAGCACTGCCTGTCCTTCCTTATTCTGATTCTGACAATAGAGGCCCATGGGCATACCTGCTATTGTCTATGGAACTATTATATAGCGCCCTATGCTGTTTGAAAACAAAAATCGTGCGACAAATTCTTACAGAACTTTCATCATATTCTCTACCAGGTTTACCGTGTGGCGGATTGCTTCTCTTTCAAAAGTAGGATAATCTACATGAGCACTGTCATCTGCCTTGTCTGAAATGGCACGGATTACCAGATAAGGAATCTTGTTTAAATAAGCTGCCTGGCCGATGGCTGCTCCTTCCATTTCTGTGCAGTAAGCCTGGGTATTGGCAATAATCTTATCCTTTGTCTCTTTGTCTGCTACAAACTGATCTCCGCTGGCTACTCTGCCCTCAAATACCTGAATCTCAGGATTCACTTCACGGCAGACTTTTAAAGCGGCTGCTCTTAAAGCTTCATCTGCCGGGAAAGTCAGAGTATCCATGCGTGGAATCTGTCCCAGGGGATAGCCAAATTCTCTTGCATCTACGTCATGCTGCATGGTATCTGTAGAAAGAACAATATCTCCGATATTGATTTCTGCCTTCAGAGACCCTGCCACACCTGTGTTTATTACTGCTTCTACCTGAAATAAATCTGCCAGGATCTGGGTACAGATACCTGCGTTTACTTTTCCGATACCGGAACGTACTACAACTGCTGGATGTCCGCCTAAAGTTCCTTTGTAAAACTCCATTCCTGCTTTTTCCAATACTGTCACATCAGACATTTTTTCTTTTAAAATCGCCACTTCTTCTTCCATGGCACCGATAATTCCTATGGTATTCATAAAATATTTACCTCTCTCTGCGTATTCAGTCAGTGTTTCTTACCTTACACCTGTTTTTCATTTTACACTGTTTTCCTGATTCTGGCTACTGTATTCTGCTTTCAACCGCTTTACTTTTCTTCAGATTGCATGCTATAATGCTTTGAGAAATCATTTCACAAAGGAGGCTATCAAATGAACGTATATAAAACAAGAGGCGTTTGCTCCCGTTCTATTGAATTCGAACTGGATGGCGACACCATCAAATATGTAAAATTCAACGGCGGATGCAATGGAAATACCAAAGGTATTGCCAGCCTGGTACAGGGTATGAAAGTAGATGAAGTCATCAAACGCTTAAAAGGAACCGACTGCGGTGGAAGAGGCACTTCTTGTCCGGATCAGCTTGCAAAAGCTCTGGAAGCAGCGAAAGCTCAGTAATTCAATGTATTTTCAAAGCCAGAAGGAAGTAGGCTGGAATTTGTAATTTTCTCGTTCCAACCTACTTTTTTGTAGCTCAAATAGGTTGGATTACATGTTTGTTTCATTCAAGCTTACTTTTTTCTGACCCCAATAGGCTAAATCCTAAGATTTCCTCTTTTCAACTTATTTTCTTCTCTTAAAATATAGGCTGAATTCATAGAATCTTTCTTAGTAGCCTATTTGGCTCTAAAGTAAGTAGGCCTGATTTCATGATTTCTTAAAAACCACCTATTCCTGCCTGAAAAATGTAGGCTAAAAGTCACAAAATAACATTTTCAGCCGAAAAAGCATGGAAATACGGGTTCATCCTCTACCTGAATGTTATATTAGAGGTTTAAGTTACTTATAAGAAATCAAACAAACTCATCTGTTCTGCTTCTTCTGTATTCTGTTTTTTCCCCGCTTTCTCCCAGATGATATCTTTTTGGGGCAATTCTGAAAGAAATACCGATGGCTGGTCTGCGTGGGTAAGAATCAGTTCTTCCTTTGCTCTGCTCATTCCCACATAAAAAAGTCTCCGTTCTTCTTCTATATCAACCGGTGTTTTCCCATTTTCCAGAGGAATTTTTCCCTCTTCTGCTCCTGCAAGGAAGACCAGAGGAAATTCCAGGCCTTTGGAGGCATGAAGGGTCATAAGCGTAACAGCATCTGCCTTATAGTTTTTTCCTCCGCACCGCATCAAATCGCCTTCTTCGCCTAATGAAAGACTGTCGAAAAACTCTTCTGTAGTTTTGTAACACAACGCCATATACTCCAGTCCATCCATAGCCTTATTCTCTTTTAAGTCCATTACCTCCCGCCATTTCTGAATCAGCTTTACCGGCTTACTCCGTTTTAAAAGGGGCAGGAAGGTTTCTTTTGCAGTTTCATAAATCTCTGAGGTTAACATATTTTCTGGAAGATTCCACAAAAGCTTAAAGGCGAAACCTCTGTCTGCGTTCCGGCTCTCTGGCAAATCCATGAACTGTATCCAGCATATCCATACCGCCAACCTGACGGTTAATCTCCTTTGCAATAAAAACAGCTTCTGCCATATCCCCGGATGCTTCCACAACCCGAACCGGACTTCCATCATGACAAAAAGCATGCAGAACTCTGTCCTCTCCCCGATTGTGTGTGATGACCGACATAGCACTGTCTACAATGGCTGCTGTGGAACGGTAATTTTCTGTGAGACGGATCACCTCCGCATGAGGATAATCTTTTTGTAAGGATGAAAAACAGGCCGCATCAGAACCACGGAATCCATAAATAGACTGATTCGGGTCTCCAATGACAAACAATTCCCTGCTAGACTGACTCCAAAGCTGTATGAGTCTGTACTGGATTGGACTGATATCCTGAAACTCATCCACCAAAAGATAATGAAAATTTGAAAGCTCCGAAACTTTTTCTTCTTCCAGCAATTTCACGGTCTCTATAAGAATATCATCAAAATCCATTGCACCTTTTTCTTTCAGCAGATTCTGGTAATAGAAAAATGCGTTATCTGGCACAGAATCCCCGGTTTCCTGTATCTTGCCAAGCTTCCACAGGGAACATACCTGCAAAAATTCAGACGCACTTATCTTCAAATGGAACTCCCGGATAGTTTGTTCTGCCAGCTCCCTGGTAAGCATGGTATCTGCTATGGTAAATCTGATTCCCTGTTTTCTGAGCAGTTCTATACAAATCCTATGAAACGTGCCTATTTGAATCTGATGTACTGTCTGCTTCTTTCCGATTTCTTTCTGGAGACGTTCCTGCATCTCCTCTGCCGCTTTGTTGGTAAAAGTCACTGCCGTTATTTCAGATGGCTTTACTTTTCGGTAATTTAACAAATACAGAATCTTAGAAATCAATGTTTTCGTCTTTCCTGTTCCTGGATCTGCAATTACTGCTGTCACCGGTTCAATGGACTCAACGGCCTGCTTCTGTCCAATGTTTAATTCCGGCTTTTTCTTAGATACCGGTGTCTCTGAAACCTCTTCTGCATCTATAGGTTTGTTGGCAAATACCGGCTCTTGTCTCCCGGATTTCTGCTCCTGTTTTTCCTGTATTCCCAGTGTGTCAAAAAAGCTTATCTATCCCTGTGTTTCTTCCAGCTCTGATGGTTCAAACAGCTTAATGGTTCCATACTCCCCATCAAAACCAGGAATTCTCTGTACTTCACCATTTCTGAGACGATGGATAGCTTCTGCCATCATAGTGCCTGCCTGTTTCTGGATTTCTTTCTCTGGAACTTCCCGGAGAATCTCAAATTCTGTTCCAAGTCCACACAACATCTCTTCATATTGTCTCTGTACCTTCACGCTGGAGGAGGAATGTCCCGTGACCTCCGCAATGATTTCCGGCAGCGGAATCAAACTTTCGTAGGCTTTTGCCTGAGGGCGTACATAACCCTCTGGCCTGTCCGCAAGAGCTTCCACCCTATGCTCAACCCCTATGGTAATTTTCTTTCCACACACCGGGCATCTGCCGCCATATGCTTGTGTCTGGGCAGGGTTCAGACAGAGATGACATTTCCGGTGCCCGTCATAATGATATTTCCCTTCTTCTGGGAAAAATTCGATGGTTCCATAAAGCCCTTCTCCCGTCTGAACCGCCTGTTCAAGCCCCTGATAAGACAATTCCATATCCATGAGATTTGCTTCACGTCCTAGCTTCCCAGGGGAATGTGCATCTGAATTGGAAATCAACTGATACCTGTCCAGGTTTGAAACCCTCCAATTCATAGCCGGGTCTGAGGACAGCCCTGTTTCTACGGCATGAATGTATCCTGTTAAATCTTCAAAACATTCTTCCACAGAATCAAATCCCGAAAACGCACCAAACATAGCAAAATGAGGGGTCCAGATGTGTGCCGGTACATAAATCCCTTCCGGTGTGGTTTCCAGCATAATCTCTAACAAGTCTTTACAGTCCAAGCCAAGAATCGGCCTGCCATCAGAATGGATATTCCCTATGGTTTCCAGCCGGGCAGCCAGCATGTCAGCCTCTTCCAGTCCCGGAAGAATCAGCAGGCTATGCACTTTTCTGGTCTTATCTCCTTTTTTATAGATGGAGCTGATTTCCCCGGTAACAACAAAACGGGGCTCTATGTGATCTGGCGTTGTCTTGTCCTGAATCTGATATTCCTTTTTTAAACGGTAAAGACCGTCTTCTGCTGGTTCCAGCTTTTCCTTTAACTCTTCTCTCCAGGCCGGATGCGTGAAATCACCGGTTCCAAGAATGTGAATCCCCTTTTTCCTGGCCCACAGTTCCAGATGCTCCGGATCACCTTCCTTGCTGGTGGCACGGGAAAAACGGGAATGTATGTGTAAATCTGATATAAACATTTTCTAATCCTCCGTAAAGCTTACAAAATACAGCCATATGGCCGACTCTACGGATTATTATACACCTGTTTCATGGAAAATATATGTATTTTTCTGTTTATAACATGCAATTCATAACCACGCTCACCATCATCTCTTTCTCTTCCGGCCTTGATTCTGCAATCATAATGGTCAGTGCAACTAATGTTGAATCTTCTATTTTCTTTTTTCCGTCTACAAACAATTCTGCCTTTTCTTCTAAAGATTCATAAATATCAACGCCGCCAAAGGACTGATAAATATTGCCAATACTTCCTTTGAAGGAATCATCCTTTTCCCTGCCGAACAGCTCAATCATTTGATTTTGATTTAACCATACGGTTTCATCTTCTATTGTTACAGGTAATTTCACTTCATTATCTTCCGTCTCAAAAATTACAATTTCACTTCTATCCTTTATCCTTTCCCCCCTCTGCTTTTTTGATTAATTCTTCATATTTCAACTGATATGACATTAACCTTGGGATATATTCCGGTGGTCTCCGGCGGCCAGCCTCCCAGTCTTCCACGGTTCTTAGGGGAATCCCCATATGCACCGCAAAATCCTTTCTGGTCATCCCTGTCTGTTCCCTGAGTTCTCTTATTTTATCTGCTGTCTCCATTTATAATCCCTCCTGATTGTTTTTTATAATTTCTCACAAAATGAAAAAATCCCGCAGAAACCTATTGCTCTTGGCTTCTGCGGGAATCTTTTATTTCCTATTCTGCTTTTTCTTCTGTCTGTGGCTGTTTAATCGTGTACTGATCATTATCTGTCAGTTTAGCTTTTTTCCATTCTTTTTCATTTACTGTGATTTTTGCATCTTTCTCCCAGCCTTCCAGAAGCTTATTGTATGCTTCCTGTTTTCTCTGGTTTACAATATTTTCTTTTTCCTGGTCTGTTGCCTCACGGTCCAGCATACTATCCATGCGGACTACAAAGTAGGAATCTTCGCCCTCTACTACCTTTTCATACACCTGGCCATCTTTTGTGAGCGTAACAGCCGCTTCTTTTACTTTTTCATCCAGAAGAGTATCTTCAGAATCAAAGGTTGTGTCATATGCTCTCATCTCTTCGTCTATTTCTTTTACCAGTGCATCCATATCTGCTGTGGCAGGGTCTTCTGATGCGTTCAGTTTATCCAGAAGCTGTTGTGCCTGGTCTTTTTTTGCCTGTTTTTCTTCATCTGTCAACGGTGTAGTGGTTCCATCTTCATTCTGTTTATCACTAATGCTGAATCTGCAGTAAGAAATCTTGCTCTGCTGTGCCTCAGAATCCTCCACATTCGTATCTACATCTGCGGTCATTGGCTCATACATTTTTTCCTGATAGGTATAAAGCAGAAGCAGATTTTCAATATCATCCTCTGTAACAGACAGCTTTGTAAGTGTCTCTTCTGTATTAGCCTCTACAAATGCTTTTGCAGATTCCTCAATTTTCTTCTGTTCTTCATCCGTAACAGACACTTCATACTCATCTGCATGCTGTTTTAAAAGAACCATATTCTTTAACTGCTGCACAATCATATTTTTTGTAGATTCCCCATAAGTGGTTCCGTCTCCCGCATCCTGATCCCAGATTCCGGTTGTGCTGCCTCCCATCATGGCATAATAAGACTGCATCTGTGCCTGGTTCATACGAAGCATCATATTGCCGGTTCCCACACTTACGGTATCTTCCCCGCAGGTAATCAATGCCTTTGTTCCGTCAAGGCTGCTGCCGCATCCTGCCAGCAGTCCTGTTCCCATCACACCTGCCATAACTGCACAGGCCAGTTTTTTTGTTACTCTATTCATAATGTTTTTCTCCTCCTGAATCTCTAATATTGCCCTGGTTTTATCAAATCGCAGCGTCTTTTACCATTATAGACGTTTTTGCACCATGGGGCAAGGAATTTTTAAGGGGAGAATATGAAGATATTGTGTTTTAAAACCTACTCCATAATCACACTCTGAAATTCCTTCAGCACCGCTTCCAGGGTATCCAGCACATCCAAGGTCTCTTTTGGTTTTCTTCCCTTCAGCGAAAGCATAAAATACGGTGTTTCTTCCAGCCGCATGGTAAGGTTATTCTTAAACTTCTCCAAAATAGGCGGAAAGCCTGCCGGATTCACTTTTGCCCGCTCAAACATAGAAATTTTCACACTCAGCCCACTCTGTTTAATCTCACGGATGTAGGCTTTATGTGCCATGGCTTTCAGGTTGGCAATCATCAATAGATTCTGCACTGCTTTTGGCGGATCTCCGAAACGGTCCAGCAGTTCTTCCATCATATCTTCATATTCTTCCTGGGATTCAATAGCTGCAATCCGCTTATAAACGTCTAGTTTCTGGAATTCATTCGGAATGAATTTCGGTGGGATAAAGGCATTCACTTCCAGATCTATGGTGGTCTCGAAATCCTCCTGCTGCTTGATTCCCTTTTCTTCTTTCACTGCTTCGTCAAGCATTTTGCAGTAAAGGTCATATCCCACTGCCTGCATATGACCATGCTGCTCTGCACCAAGAAGATTTCCTGCCCCACGGATTTCCAGGTCACGCATGGCAATCTTAAAACCGCTTCCCAAGTCTGTAAATTCCCGGATCGCATGAAGACGTTTCTCTGCCACTTCTTTCAGCATTTTGTTTTTCTTATACATGAGGAAAGCATAGGCTGTCCTGTTGGAACGTCCCACACGCCCGCGAAGTTGATACAACTGAGAGAGCCCCATCTGGTCTGCGTCATGGATAATCATGGTGTTGGCATTCGAAATATCCAGTCCTGTCTCAATAATGGTAGTAGAAACCAGCACATCAATCTCTCCGTTAATAAACCCGTACATAATTTTTTCTAATTGCCGCTCCTGCATCTGTCCATGGGCAAAGGCTACATTCGCCTCTGGAACCAGTTTTGCCACACGGTTGGTCACTTCATCAATATCATTGACACGGTTATACACATAATACACCTGGCCGCCTCTTGCCATTTCCCTGCTGATGGCTTCCCTCACCATTTCCTCATTATACTCCATGACATAAGTCTGTATCGGCATACGGTCCATAGGTGCTTCTTCCAGCACACTCATATCACGGATTCCGATCAAACTCATATGCAAGGTTCTTGGGATTGGTGTAGCAGTCAGGGTAAGAACATCCACATTTTCTTTCATTTTCTTGATTTTTTCTTTGTGAGTCACACCAAAACGCTGTTCCTCGTCAATAATCAAAAGCCCTAAGTCTTTAAATTTAATATCATCCGAAAGAACCCTGTGGGTTCCAATCAGAATATCAACCAGTCCTTTTTGCAGATCTGTGATGGTTTTCTTCTGTTCTGCCGGGGTCTTGAACCGGCACATCAGATCCACACGCACAGGAAAATCCTTCATCCTCTGCACAAAAGTATTGTAATGCTGCTGGGCTAAGATCGTGGTAGGCACCAGATAAACTACCTGCTTTCCTTCCTGAACGGCTTTAAAGGCAATACGGATGGCAATTTCTGTTTTGCCGTACCCAACATCACCACAGATAAGGCGGTCCATAATCTTCGTACTTTCCATATCCTTCTTGGCAGCTTCGATGGCAAGAAGCTGGTCTTCTGTCTCCTCAAAGGGAAACATTTCTTCAAATTCACGCTGCCATAAGGTATCCGGCTCACACTGATATCCTGCACTTTCCTGTCTTGCCGCATATAGCTTCACCAAATCTTTCGCAATATTTTTTACAGCTCCCCGCACTTTTGTCTTGGTTTTATTCCATTCCTGCCCGCCGATTTTATTTAATTTCGGAACATGTGCATCTGCCCCTGCATATTTTTGCAGCATATCCAGCTGGTTTGGCAGGATATAAAGTGTACTGTTTCCTGCATACTCGATTTTAATATAATCTTTCGCTACTTTATCTACAGTAATTTTTTCGATTCCTTTATAAACGCCAAGCCCGTGATTCTCATGTACCACATAATCTCCTACACTCAGTTCACTGAAGCTCTGGATTCTCTTGCCACTGTATTCCTTCTTTTTGCGTCTTTTCTTCTTTTCCTGACCGAAAATATCAGACTCTGTGATCATGACAAATTTAATCATCGGATATTCAAATCCCCGCTTCATGCGGCCAAACGCTGTCATGATCTCTCCCGGAGCAATCACCCGGTTCATATCTTCTGTATAAAAACTGTTAAGTCCTTCATCCCGCAGGTCTTCTGCAAGACGGGCAGCCCTTGTTCTGGAACCGGAGAGCAAAAGTACCTGATACCCATTTTTCTTATACTGTTTCAAATCTTTGACCAGCAGTTCAAAACTATTATTATAAGGACTTACGGATTTCGCAGAAATGTGAAAACTGGCTTTCATATCCCAGTCTCCCTTTTGCTGCTCAATGGTACAGAGGGAAACACATCTTTTTTTATTCAGCTTGTGAACGGTCTGCTTATAACTCATGAGCAAATCCGTCTGCCCCGGCAGAAGATAACCTTTTTCCAGCCTGTGCTCCATACTTTCCCTGAACTCTGTTTCCACTGCATCTGCATGCTCAGCCAGACGGTTTGTCTCATCCAGAATCACCAGGGTATTTTCATCTTCAAAGTAGTCCGGCAGTGTTACTGCATTCTTATAAAAATACCGCAAAAACTGTTCCGCAGCCGCAAAATCTTCAAATTCCTTCAGATTGTCTATGGTTTCTTCCACATAATGTTTCAGTCTGGCTCCCTCTTCTGTGAGAAAGTCATCCCGGAACTTCTGCACTGTGGCTTTCTTTTCTTTTTCTATGGCTTTTAAGCCCTTATCCAGGGTTTCCTTGTCTAATACCAGTTCCGAAGCCGGATAGATAGTAATCTCGTCCAGATTTTCGATAGAACGCTGGCTCTCTGCGTCAAAACTCCGGATGGAATCAATCTCATCGCCCCACAGCTCTATACGAATAGGATTTGTCTCTGTCAGAGGGAAAATATCAATAATACCGCCCCTAAAAGAGAATTGTCCAGGTGCCTCTGCCTGGGCATTTCTTTCATACCCCATTCCAAGAAGCTGTTTCTTGAGTTTGTCCATATCAAGAGGACTTCCGCTGTCAAAGGATAAGGTATGTTTCTCCAGTACTTCAAGCGGAAGCAGATAATCCATACAGCCGCTCATACTGGTAATAACCGTTACATTCTTCCTGGCAAGCAGAGCAGCGATCACCTGCATCCGCTCCTTTGTCAGGAGATTACCGTGTATATCTGCCTGGAAGAAAATCAAATCCTTGGCAGGATATAGATACACTTCCCGGTCATAAAGCCTGTAATCCTCATATAATTCTTTTGCTTTTAAATCGTTTTCTGCAATGATCAGACAGTTGCATCCCTGCTTCCGGGTCTTTTTTAAAGCCTCAAAAAGCCCATACATCATATGGGCTTTCTGAGATTCCACACAGCCGGAAAGCTGTAGAACACCTCTGTTTTTATCAAGTCTGGACGTTATTTCATCAAATCCGCCCAGTTGTTCCAATGGCTGCATGAATACCTGCATATAGCGTTCTCCTGTTATTCCTGCTTGTTTTCAGTTGCTTTTTTCTTTTTTGCTGCTCCATTGTAATGATTCATGGCAGCTTCAATTCCATCTTTCAGAATCATTTCCACTGCATCAGCAGCATCACAGATAGCTTTGTCCACCAGTTCTCTTTCTTCCGAAGAAAATCTTCCAAGGACATAATCTGCCAGATCCCAGCCTTTCGGTTTTGCCCCAACACCAACCTTGATGCGGTAGAAATTCTGGGTTCCAATCTGAGCGATAATGCTCTTTATCCCATTATGGCCGCCGGCACTTCCTTTTTTACGGATGCGTATCTGCCCCGGTTCCAGGTCAATATCATCATAGATTACAATCAACTCTGTTTCCGGATCCATTTTATAATAATTTACATATTCCCGGATAGCCTCCCCGCTGAGGTTCATATAAGTCAGAGGTTTTACTGCCAGAACCTTTTCTCCGGCAATCATTCCTTTTCCATACATGGCCTTGTGGGCAATCCCCCCCTGTGGAATACGGTGACGTTCAATCAGCTCGTCTATGGTGTCAAAACCCATGTTATGCCTGGTCTTTTCGTATTGTCTGCCTGGGTTTCCAAGCCCCGCTATTAAAAACATATGATTCTCCTTAATTAAAATATACTAATTCCTGTTTCAAAGGCTCTGTAGGTTCAACAGAAATAGCAGTGAGCACCGGACCTTCACCATGGTAAGATTCCACATATGCGTAATCTACGGAAGCAACCACCTTCACCCACTTACCTGTTTTAAGAGTTTTTGCCACAGGGCTTTTGCAGACATAACCAATAAAGCTGGTATCATCTGCACAGCATGTCATTGCCATTCTTCCCGGAACAAATACGTCTTTTGCCAATTCCCGTGATTTTAGGACCATAGCAGTAAAAGCTACTGTCTTACCTTCATAGGTTTCCGGGTGATCCATAGCATCAATAAACCAGATACCGTAATCTTCATCCATAATTTCAATCACATCTGCATTGACATCAAAAGGCATTTCTTCTGCGAAGATATCCTCAATCTCTCCCTCTTCATCTTCAAAGATAATCTCTGCACTTTGATTTACTACCTTTACACTTCTCCTGAAAGAAGCCAGAGGCATGTCCATCTGACAGCGATTAAACAGAACCATGTCTGCATTCCGTACCATCTCTACAAACAGGGATTTCATATTGTTCATATAAACCTGGAATGTGCTGGCATCTACGGTGACAATATGCTGTACAATTCCCCAGTCTTTTGGAAGCTGCATTTCTTCGAACTTACTTACCTGCCACATGCCGTTGTATTCAATGATGACACGTTCTGGAGAATAAAAGGCATCATAGGCCACCAGACGCTCTGGAGTCAATTCATCAAAACTGTTCAGCTTCTCCACAGAAGTTCTGCTTCTTCTCAATTTCTTCTCATCAAACTCTACCTCTCCTTCTTCGCAGAGAATAAGAAGGGTCTGGCCTTCAATCTGGAAATATTCCTGGTCAATGGTGAAATCCAGGAATGTAGACTTGCCGCTTTCCAGAAATCCTGCCATAAAATATATAGGAACTCTGATTTCGTCTTCCATCATAGGTTTGTTTTCCTTTCTGCAACTTTTGCTGTTTTTATAATCCAAACAGTTCTGCCAGTTTTTCTTCTTTAATCTTGGAGCCGATGACACATAATCTTCCTGTATAATCAGGTGCTCCTGTACGAATGTCTGCTTCACCGGGAACCATGTCAAAGTAAATCCACTGTCCGTCTTTTCCTTCTACCATACCTTTGGCACGAAGAATCATTCCATAGCTGTCATCTGTGGAAAGTGTATCCAGAATCTTGCTGATTTCCTCCTGGGTATAAGATTTAATCGTTTCTTTTCCCCAGCTTGTAAACACTTCATCTGCATGATGATGATGGTGATGGTCATGGCCTTCATGGTGATGATCATGACCACAGCCACATTCTTCGTGGTCGTGATGGTGGTGCTCATGACCGCAGCCGCATTCTTCGTGGTCGTGATGATGGTGCTCATGATGATGTCCGCCGCATACCGGGCATGCTTCTTCTTCCATCAGCTCTTTTTCCAGAGAACGGTTATGCTCCATAGTATCCAGTATTTTTGCTCCTGAAAGCTGTTCAATCGGAGTTGTGATTACCGCAGCCTTTTCGTTCAGAGAACGAATCAATTCCACTGCTGTCTGTACCTTGTCATCTGTAGCTTTTGGTGTATCTGTACGGCTCAAAATAACAGTTCCTGCATATTCAATCTGATTGCTGAAAAATTCTCCGAAGTTTTTCATATACATTTTGCATTTTGTCACATCTACAACTGTGGTAAAGCTGTTCAATGTTATGTCAACTTCATTTTCTACTTTCTGTACTGCTTTGATGACATCTGATAATTTACCTACTCCGGATGGTTCGATGATGATTCTGTCTGGATGATAAGTTTTGATTACTTCTTTCAAAGCTTCTCCGAAATCACCTACCAGGGAACAGCAGATACATCCAGAGTTCATTTCTCTGATTTCGATTCCGGCCTCTTTCAAAAATCCACCGTCAATACCAATCTCGCCGAATTCATTCTCAATTAAAACTACCTGCTCACCCTTGTAAGCCTCTGTAAGCAATTTTTTAATTAAAGTTGTCTTTCCTGCTCCCAGGAATCCTGAAAAAATATCTATTTTTGTCATTTTGTCTGTCTCCCTTCTTAAAACAATGGAAAAGGGGACGAAAGTCCTACTTCCGCCCCTTCATACCGTCTAAATTGTCAAAAAGCAGCCACGGCTGCCTGTTAGATTTCCTCTCGGTGGAGAGTATAACACATGTTCTATAAAGAGTGCAAGGGGTATTTCACAAGTACCTCTTGTCTGTTGCTTCAGATAGATTTTACCCAGATACTCACCGGCATATTCAGCCGATAGATGACATCTATTATAAATTTTACTCTTATCTTTTTTTCTTCTTAGCAAAAAGGAAAATAATCAATCCTGCCATAATCACTATAGCTGCAATAGAGCCATAGAAAAGTGGTTTATTCATGTAGTACTGAATCACAATGTTTGGTGTTACCAGAACACGGAGAACAACAGGTTCACCTTCCAGTGCTTTTTCAGACTGTCCCAGCACGTTTCCTGCTGCGTCTTCTGCTGTAATCTCGATATTCTGCCAGCGGTTTGCACTTGCAACCGCAGTTTCAATGACACCGTTATCTTTCAGCAGTTCTTCGCCATCATATACTGTCTTCTCTCCGTCAATGCTGATGGAAACTTTTGTAAGTGCCAGGTTATCCTTAGCATCTACGATCATAGTTCTCTCTGCTGCCCTGTACTGTGCATCATCTTCCACACCAGATACAACAACGGTAGGAGCTGTCTTATCTACTGCAAATTCGATTGGAAGATTCTTGTTTGCTTTCTTCACACTGGTATTGTTCATGCTGTTCTGAGCCTTATCCTGTGTGTTGAGAATAACTGTATAGTTACCTTCTTCTTCGAAATTATTTTTTGCAATTACATAGTGAGCTTCTTTCCACTGTGCATCAGAGCCGGAATTCTTCACGGTAAAGTCTGTGTTTTCTTTCAGGCTTGCCAGGTCACCGTCACGGTTTACGGTAATGCTTCTGGATTCAATAGCATCTACATTGATTTCACGGATTCCTACTTCTTTTTCTTCTCTGATGTAGGTGTATCCTTCATCCCCTGTTTTCAGCCAGTCTTTGGTGTCATTATCTAAGATAAAGACAGAACCATAACGATTTACAGAGAACATGATTTCTTTCTGTGTTTCATTTCCTGCCTTATCCACTGCTTTTGCCTGGAGTTTGTACAGGTCGTCCATTTCTTCTGTTCTTGCGAAATCATTGAATTTCATGGATTGTCCGTTCTGGATTGCACTGACAACCTTGCCTACTTCTACATTTCCATTGTTGGCACCTGTCAGTGTCATGGTAACGCCTTTTGCATCATAGTTTACGTCTGTAGCTTCAACCTTTGGTGCTACAGCATCGTTGTTTGCAGATTTGTCTTCCACATCTGTGATTTCCAGTTCCGGTGCTGTAAGGTCAACTGTGAAGCTGTCCTGAGTGTAATCTGCTGCTGCATTTCCAGCCATATCGGTGTAGTCAATGTCAAAGGTATAATCACCGTCAGTGCTGTAATTTACGGTTGCTGTATGTACATCACCGCTTCCTGAGAAGCCGCTGATGGATGGTGTGGAGATGCCACTGCCTTCCAGGCTTGCTGTAATGGCTGCACGTACATCTGCTGCATTAAAGTTGTGCTCACGGATGGTCACGGTTGCTGTACGTGTTTCTTTGAAGAAGTTTCCATTTCTTGCATTGTTGTTGTCATAAGAAACCGTCATAACCGGGATAGTCTTATCAATAGTAAATTCATCTGTCTGTCCGTATTCACCACTGTTTCCAGCCAGGTCTGTGCATCCAAGAGTAAAGGTGTAATCACCGTCTGCCGGGAAGGATACCTGACAGGTGCTTGTAGCGGTATCGGATACACCGATATTACTACTGCTGCTCCATCCGCCGATATTAGCAGAAGTTCCGTCTGTGTTGGTAATGCTGAATCTTACATTGTTCGGGTCAAAGTTACGGTCTGTAACTGTGACAGTTGCTGTTCTTGTATCCTTGTAATATCTGCCGTTTAATGGGTTGTTTAAATCCCAGGAAACAGAGATGGTAGGATTGGTCACGTCGATTTTCAGCTCTGTTATTTCACTGTCTCCCTGGTTGCCGGAGAAGTCTGTAGCAAACGCCTGTACTTTTACATCATTGCTATTGTAAACGTCTGCAGGAACTGTGATTACTTTGCTGAAGGTCTTATTTCCCTGTACCTTGTTTCCACTATTATTTAAAAGTTCAATAGTTTCGCTGGTTGTCACATTTCCTGCTGCGGAAACCGTGTACCAGACTTTCTCAAGACCGGAGTATGTCTCTCCTGCTGTCGGGTCTTCTACATCAATCTGTAAGGTTACGTTTTCATTAAAGATACCATTCTGAGCCTGGCTCAGGTTTGTGATGGTAACTACTGGTGCTGGTTTTGTGCTGTCCACGATCATACCGTCAGAACTAAAGTACTGATAATTTCCTGCATAGTCTGTCACTTTTGTATAAACAATAAATTGTTCATCCGGGCTTACAGAGAATGCTGCGGATTCCGGCTTCTCTTGGGAAGCGGAAGACCATCCATTGTAGTTTTCCAGATCATCTCTGGTCATCTGGTCATGGAATCTTGCAAACTGTACCGGATTAACCGGTGAGGTATGGTCTGCACCAGTCATAACTACGTCTACGGTAGATGGGCTGAAAAGACCGAATGTAATCTTCTCTAACAGGCTTTCCCAGAAACCAAAGCCTTTGATTTCTACTGTACCTGTTGGCTGAGTCTTGTCTACTGTGAAGTAGCCTGGTCCATAAGTAACAATGTTTCCTGCAAGGTCTGTGTAGGTGATGCTGTGGGTATAGTTTGCGTCGGAGTTGAAGGTGTAGGTGCTGGTGTAAACATCTACATTATTGCTCCAGACGTCTAAACTATTTGTTTTTTCTAATACTGCATAATCAGGAATTTCTTCCCCTGCACCTACTTTGTTTGCGGTAACTTTCACATCAATTGGAACATCTTTGTCTGCATAAGCGAAGTTGTGTTCCTCGATTTCCACTTTAGCAGTAACCGTTTTTCCACTATAAACACGTCCATCTTCGCTTCCAGCTACTCCTACTGCACCATCTGAATTCCAGTATGCAACCTTTAATTTAGGAGCTGTTTTATCAATGACAAAGTATGTACCATTTTCTTCTTTATTAGCTCTTCCGGCTGTATCTGTACAGTGAACGTCAAAGTTATATTTGTTGTCACCATGGAAACGGGTTCTCATTTCGATGGTTCTTTCATCTGTGTATTGAGTTTTATCTCTTCCTTCTTCAGAGTCTGTCACAAAATCAATTGTGATACCTTCCACTGCTTTCAAGGAAGAAAGTGTGTGTCTTACAGAATTTGCTTCACCTTCACGCTGTAAGTCGAACCAGAGTTCATTGCTTCTATTAAAATCTACATTTCTCTCCTTAATTGTTACAACTGCGGTTCTGTCTTCTTTGTAATATGGTGCATAATCTTCTGTAGCTTTTGTCTCGTATTTTACCGTTACCTTTGGGTCTACGATATCAATCTTTAACTGCTTATACGCATAAAATTCATTTCCTGAATTATCTACAGCAGTCACACGTACCCAGATATCGTTGGAGTTCCATTCTTTTTTCACTGTAATATCTCTTGACAATACCTCTTTTTGAAGCTCGTCTAAAGTATATCGTTTTCCTTCTTCTACCTGATACAGATACTCCTTCTTTTCATCGTCCAGTTTATCCTGTCCTATAGCAATCTGATAATAAACCTCTTTCAAACCGGAAACCGTCTTGTCTACTGGTTTATTATTATCTGTAATGGTCATATGCAACTGGACATCTGAATCATAAACTTCTTTGTTCTCTTCTCCAGCAGCCAAATCCAAATCTACATATGGTTCATTATTATCAAGAATAATTCCAAGAGAAGTATAAATTTTACTGTTGGTTACATTATCAAATGGTTTTACAAGAACCACATAATTGTTAGCTACAAAGTTTTTATCTTCTGCTTTTTTGCTTTCAATTGGAATCGTTGCAGTGTTCTCTGTAATCATTTGTTTCCACTGATATTCGCCATTGTCTTTTAAAGACTCAATATAAGAAAGTAATTCTCTGTCCGGTTCTTCTGAATCGAGAATCATATCCCTATTAAGAGGAAGAACCATGTAAGTCCACTCTTTTAATCCGGATGAAGTCTCAACTGATTCTGATACATCTACCTGTACTGTATATTTCGTTTTTTCAAAAGCACCAAAAGTAACTTTATTTGCAAGAGCTTCCAGTGGTGTTTTTTCTGCTTCTTTTACTGAGCTAAATTCAACTTCTGGAATGGTATTGTCCAGATAAATGGTGTATGAAAATTCCTTAGATAAAGCACCGCTAGTCTTATTTGTCAACTGTAAAGTCAGCTCAACCGTATTCGATTCAATCGCATTAAATTTGCTATATCCATTTGTTGTCAAATATTGCTCATCTTTTCCGACTGCCATGTTTCCAACTTTTAACAGTAGCACTTCATCATATAACTTATCTCCGTTTGTTTCTAATTTTAATGTTCCACCATCTTTTTTTACCCAAAGCTGATTAAAACTATCATAATACATGGTTGGATTTTCAGAAGAGTTTTCAAACTTAACATAAGAAGAAATGTTATTGATTGTTTCTTCTTTAATCTTTAAATCACCTGTTGTAATGGTAAACTGATAGTTGTTCACATTAATACTTGTTATTTTCTCAAGGTTTACAGACAAAGTTCCCGCATAATCTCCAGGGATTGTTGCATTACCATTTGTTAGCAGTTCCTGTAAAGAGGTTTCACTAGCAGGGTCTGTATAACTTTCTTCAAAAACACCACTAATACCATCTCCTGTATCAATTTCTACTTCTAACCAATCTTTAGGATTAGGAGTAAATATATAATCCGGGTCATTTCCTTCAATTTGATTTCCATATGCATGTCCATAGGATCTTTCCGCATCACTAACTTTAATGGTTGCTGGTCTTTTGTTAATAATAACAGTTGCAGAAACTGAAATTTCATCATCTGCCAGAATATAATTGCTTGCCTTAGTACCAGTAAGTTCCAGCTGATTCTGGTTAAATGTAATGGTTGTTTCTTTTCCTTCCAATCGTGTTGCATCTAACGAAAACTTATTGGGCAATCTTCCAGTAATACCATTTGGATTCGTTGTATCAACTTTAACATCATCTCCAGAAATGCTATCTAACAAAGCTACTTTTTCCAATGTAATGAAATCTTCTGTTTCCTCATTTACAACGACATTACGATTATCATCATAAATCTTTGAATACTTCATAGACGTCTTGTCTTTACTGGTATCAACATGAATTTCTTTCTTGTTGACTTTCACATACAGTTTTGAATGGAAGGTTTCATCTCCGTCTGTCTTTTTAAAGGTTGCACTGCAAGGATCTTCCCCAGCTTGCGTAGCTTTCACCAGAAATTCTGTGTAACCTGTTTTTTGGGAGTTCTCCTGTTTGGTAATACTGATGTTTCCAGAAGCATTTGCAATTACTTCATTAACAACACCTTCCTTACCTTCTTCTACCCAAATTGTCTTTTCTTCTCCATAAGTAAGAATCATTGGAGTTTTTTCTTTAGATATAACATCCTTATCTTGTTCATCTCTATAAGTCAGTCCTCCAACTTTGTAATTATATTCCTTAATTACTGTATCACTTGCTTTATAATAATCTGGGTTTCCTAAATATTGTACTGTTATAGTGTACTTTCCTGAAAAATCCAAATTCTTCTTTGTAAGTTCTAAAGTAGCTTTTCCATCTTTCAACTCTACTTCTTTTACAATTGGTTTTACTACCTCATCTACCTCTTCTTGCTTCAATGTAAATTTCACATTACCGCCAGTAGGTGTATTATTTCCAGTAATTGATTCTATTGTCACATCTACTTTTAATTTCTTTGCAAATAAACCTGTTTTATTAACAGATACATCTGTGATTTCTGTTTCGCATTCTCCAACCGTCACCTGGATTCCATTTGCCGGTACATTACCATATTTTGATGTGATTGTAGGTGTAATTGTAGC
>Bissell_p1__coassemble_310_pt1 | contig 37781 bp, 34 predicted proteins | sample Bissell_p1__metabat2_high_PE_036 | metagenome-assembled genome bin Bissell_p1
TGCTCATTCCGGCTCCTTTCTGCCCTCCCGGGGCATTGGCTTTTTCTTTTTACCATTTATATGAACAGTTTAACACATGTTTCTTTATAAGTAAAATTAATATGACTAATATTTTATATAATTATACCTAATATATTTATTGACTTCTTACCAGACTTCTCTTATAGTTTAAATAAGAACACTTAGAAAGGAAACATCTATGGATATCAGTTTCGAACTTTATAAAGTATTTTATCATGTTGCCACGACTCTTAGCTTCTCTGAAGCATCCAGACAACTCTATATTTCCCAGTCTGCGGTAAGCCAGTCTGTGAAATCCCTGGAACAAAAACTGGGGCATCCCCTCTTTCACCGGAGCACAAAAAAAGTCACCCTGACCCCGGAAGGAGAATCTCTTCTTCGCCATGTAGAACCAGCGGTGAACCTTTTATATGAAGGAGAAAACCAGATTTTGAATTCCCCTTCCCTGGAAGCTCCTTTGCGCATTGGTGCCAGCGACACCATCTGCCGCTATTTTCTGGTTCCCTACTTCCAGCGCTTTCATCAGGAATTCCCAAATATCCATATAAAAGTCACCAATGCCACCTCCAAGGATTGTGTGTCTCTTCTTCACAATAATAAGGTGGACTTTATTGTTGCAAATAGTCCCAACTCTTATTTAACAGAAAAAGATACCTCCTATGTCATTCAGGAATTTCAGGATATTTTTGTGGCAGGCAAAAAATTCTTCGACCTGGAAGAACAGATATTATCCTTACGAGAATTAACCAAATACCCCATTCTCATGCTGGATAAGACCAGCACTACCAGTGAATTTCTTCATCAGCTTTTTGTGAAGAACGGACTGTCTCTGACTCCTGAAGCAGAGCTTTCCAGTAATGATCTGCTGCTTGATTTTGCCCACATAGGACTCGGAATCACGGTTGTCCCGGATTATGTGCTAAAACACCGCCAAAAAGAATTTTACCCCTTACAAATCAAAGAAACTATCCCGGCCAGAAAACTGCTGCTTGCCTATCAATCCCAGCTACTGTCTTCTCCAGCTTGTGAAAAATTTCTCCGCTATCTCCTGCCAGACATACAACTGTGAACCGAAAAAGAAGCCGCAACGGAATTCCATCACAGCTTCTCCTCAGACCTATTTTTATTCTGCTTCTGCGATTACTTCCACTTCGCAGAGCACATTCTTTGGCAATGTTTTCACAGCCACGCAGGAACGGGCTGGTTTGCCAGTAAAATATTTTGCATAGATTTCATTGAATACAGCAAAATCACCCATATCAGACAGAAAACAGGTGGTCTTCACTGTCTTTTCATAACTACTTCCTGCTGCTTCCAGAACAGCTGCCAGGTTCTGCATCACCTGCTCTGCCTGTTCTTCAATGGTAGTTCCCTGAATTTCTCCTGTCTTTGGATTTAAAGGAATCTGTCCTGATGTAAATACCATTCCATTTACCTTCATTGCCTGTGAATATGGGCCGATTGCTGCCGGCGCCTTGTCTGTGCTGATTACCTGCATAATACACTCCTCCAAATTTTTATAGTGGATTTCATTATAATCAAAAAAACATCTGTATGCAAGTTTTTTAATCTGACCAAAAATCTTTCAATTTTTCTTGTACCTGAGCCACCGTACAGACCTCATATCCCTGCCATTCTGCCGGAAACAATTCCTGATATGCCCGCTGTAAAAAACGCTCATCTAAAAGCAGCACAATTCCTCTGTCCGTCTTAGTCCTGATGACTCTTCCTGCTGCCTGAAGCACCTTATTCATACCCGGATACCGGTACGCATAGGAAAATCCCATATTTGCCTTTTCATCATAATATTCCTTCAGGATTTCCCTCTCGCTTCCAATCTGTGGAAGGCCGGTTCCCACAACAGCAGCTCCGATTAATTTCTTTCCCGCCAGATCAATTCCTTCTGAGAAGATTCCGCCCATGACACAAAAACCGGCCAGCGTCTCCTCCCCATCTTCCTGAAACTGCTCCAGAAAGTCTTCTCTTTCCTGTTCTGTCATGGAAGGGGTCTGATACACATAACGCACCTTTGCTTTGGAATTTTCGATTTTCTCTTCCACCACCTGGCAGATATCCTCCATCATACGGTAAGAGGGGAAAAACACCAGATAATTGCCCCTTTTTCCAAGAAGAAGCTGAACGATATATTCCGCCATTTTTTCATATTCCCCGGCATCTCTCCTGGTATATTTACTGCTCACATCCCTGGCTACCAGCAGCTTTAAATTTTCCCTTGGAAAAGGGGAACTTGCACAGATGGCATAATCATCCTTGCGCATACTGAACAGGGAGCGGTAATACGGAAGGGGCAGAAATGTACCGGAAAAAAACACGGTACTTTTTCCTTTGTTCAGGCACTCCTGAAGGTTCTTCCTGGGATTGACACAGAACAGGGTCAGCAAAAATTCGCCCTGCTCTCCATAATGGGTGTAAATCACATAATTTTCATCCGTCAATTCATACATGTTCAGGAAATGCCGGACTTCAAAAGAAAATTCCAGAATCTCTTTCTGAATTTTTTCCTCATGCTCCTGCTCCAGAAAATGCTCCATCTCTCCTAACAGGCTCATAAGCTGCAAAGAGAATCCACCGATATGTTCCATTACCTTATAGGTATCACATTCCCGTTTGTATTCCAAAAGATGGCGATTGCATTTTTTCAGAATTCTGGATAGTTTCGGGCTGACTTCCTTGACTATTTTTGCTTTTTCCAGAAAATCCTCTTTGCACAGTGTTGCACTGTACATTTTCCGCCCACGCTCCACCAGATTATGTGCCTCATCAATGAGAAAGAGATAATCTCCTTTCACGCCATCTCCGAAAAAACGTTTCAAATGCACTTTGGGGTCAAAAGCATAATTATAATCGCAGATAATGGCATCCACCCAGCTTGACACATCCAGGCACATTTCATAAGGGCACACCTGATGACGTTCTGCCTGTTCTAATAATTCTTCTCTTAGAAACGTATCTATGCTGTTTAATAATTCAAAAACAGCATCATTTACCCTGTCAAAATGTCCTTTTGCATAAGGACACTTTTCCGGATTACATTCCATCTCCTCCAAAAGACATAGCTTTTCCTTGGCAGTAATGCTCAGGGTTTTATAAGAAAGCCCCTTACTCTTTAAGATTTCAAAGGCTTCCTCTGCCACTGTTCTGGTAATGGTTTTCGCAGTGAGATAAAAAATTTTATCTCCATAGCCTTCCCCCACAGCCCGAACAGCCGGGAACAGTGCTGCCATGGTCTTTCCAATCCCTGTAGGTGCCTGAATAAATAGCTGGCGCCCTTTTGTGATGGTATGATACACACCGGTCACCAGTTCCCTCTGCCCTTCCCTGTACGGGTAAGGAAATTCCATTCCTTCCATGGAACTGCGCCGTTTGATTCTCCTGCTGTATTGAAATTCTGCCCATTTATAATACTCTGCCAGCAAATCCAGAAACCATTTTTCCAGATACGAAAGCGTAAAGGATTCACGAAAACGTTTTATCTCCTCTGTCTCAATCTGGCAGTAGGTCATCTGCACCTGGATTTCCTGCTTTTTTAATGGTTTTCCATACATGTAAGCATAACACATGGCCTGCGCTTTGTGCACTTGCACCGGCTCTTCCAGATACATCAGTTCTCTGTAAACACCTTTGATCTCATCAATCACTGTGTGTTCTTCCTCTTCTATGATGCCGTCTGCCCTGCCTTCCACACGAATAATAAATTCCTCATATTCCTGATCCCAGCTAAGGGGAACTTCAGCCCGGTAGGATGCTTTCATCTGTTTTTGTATTTTCCTGTGTATTTTGCTGCCCTTTAGCATTGCTTCTTTGTCAGCTGCAAAACTTCTCCTGTTATCCAGATTCCCGCTTCTTAAAATAAATTCCACCAGATTCCGGACCGAAATCCTGATGATTTCTTTTTCCTGTGTTTTCATCCCCATATCACAACACAATTTCCTTTCATCATACATGGAAAACAAAAGAAAACCGGCTCTCCTTATGTACATATGCCGTCATAAGAAAAACCGGTGTATGTTCTTTTTTTAAACCTGAGGAAGGAATTCTCCTGCTCCTGACAGATAAGTATTCAAAACACCTGCAAACTGTCCTGCATCCACTGATGCTGCAATATCAGGATCCAGAGGCATTTTCCCGATAACCGGAACCTGTACTTCTGCGGCAGCTGCATCAATCTTGCTCTCACCAAACACATAAATTTTCTTTCCGCAGTCCGGACATTTCACATAGCTGTAGTTTTCTACCAGTCCAAAAACAGGAACCTGCATCATCTGTGCCATATTGTAGGCTTTCTTCACAATCATCTGCACCAGTTCCTGTGGGGAAGATACGATCACGATTCCGTCAATAGGAAGAGACTGGAATACAGTAAGCGGTACATCTCCTGTTCCCGGTGGCATGTCTACGAAAAGATAATCCAGCTCGCCCCAGATCACATCTGTCCAGAACTGTTTTACCATGTTTGCCAGAATCGGTCCTCTCCAGATAACCGGTGCATCTTCCTGAGGAAGAAGCAGGTTAATGGACATAACCTTAATATCATTTCCAGTCACCATCGGATAAATTCCATTGTCATCTGCTACTGCGGAACCTTTTAATCCATACATTCTCGGAATAGACGGTCCTGTGATATCTGCATCCATGATTCCCACACGGTAACCATGATATGCCATCTCATTAGCAAGAGAAGCCGTTACCATAGATTTTCCGACACCGCCTTTTCCGCTCACTACACCAATCACTTTTGTGATCTTAGACAGTGCATTTAAGTTTTCCTTCGGAACACCATTTCCTTTTGCATGACTGCATCCTGCACAGCTTTCTTTATCGCAGGTTTTGCTGTCACATTGTTTCTTTTCTTCGCTCATTTTTTTAGTATCCTTTCTTTTGTCATTTCTGACGAAATCTATTCTTCTGCCCAAAAGCAGAAATCAGCTTATTTAATAAACCGGTCAATTGCTTTGTTCAGTTCCTCCAATGCCTCATGGTCACCGCTTTCAATGGCATCTACAATACAATGCTCAATATGATCCTGAAGAATCACTTTACCTGTATTGTTAATAGCAGCCTTCACTGCGGAAAGCTGGATCAGGACTTCGCTGCAGTCCCGGCCCTCTTCCACCATCCTGCGGATTGATTCCATATGACCGATTGCACGGGAAAGCCTGTTCAGCACAGCCTTTGTATGGGTGTGACTGTGAGTATGCCCATGATGATGCACAACGACGGTTCCATCTTCCAACACATGGGTATGTTCCTGTCCTTTTTCTTCCATTTCTGTGTTCTCCTTTCTCGCACTCTTTTTATTATATCAAACCTGCCTGAAAAAGCAACGGCAAAAAATCTCCTAAAATTCTGAAATCGTTATTTTTTGATGAATTGCTGCTGTCATCACATCGAAAACCACACTGCCGTCTGCACGGTCTGTACGCTCAATCTTTAATTCCGCTTCATTTTTAAATTTTTCCCGCACAAATGCTTCTAAATCTGCATCCTCCGACAATTCTACTTCTTCTATAAAAATATCCCGCATCTGATTTCCCGGGCAAAGGTTCAAAATTTCTCTGATCACTTCATATTCTTTCATATTCTTCCTCTCCTTTACTGGACTTTATTTCTCCATATTATAGCACGAAATCAAAAAAATAAAAGGATTTTCAAGGAAAAAACAAAAAATAAGTTGCCAAGTGTCACATTATGTCATATGATGGTTAGTATCAAAATTTTTATCGATTCTTAGGAAAACCGGGAGGACAAAAATTATGCAGCTTTTAAAAGAGCGTATTTTAAAAGACGGAATTGTGAAACCAGGAAACGTCCTGAAAGTAGACAGTTTCTTAAATCATCAGATGGATATTCCTTTTATCAATGAAATTGGAAAAGAATTCAAACGAATCTACGCAGATGCACCGATCAATAAGATTCTCACCATTGAAGCATCCGGTATCGGCATTGCCTGTATCGTAGCACAATACTTCAATGTACCTGTTGTCTTTGCAAAAAAATCACAGAGCGTAAATTTAGACGGTGAAATGTACACCACCAAGATTGAATCTTTTACTCATAAAAAAGTCTATGATGTGATTCTTTCTAAAAAATTCCTGGGACCGGAAGACCATGTACTGATTATTGACGATTTTCTGGCAAACGGATGTGCCTTAAAAGGGCTGATTGAAATTGTAAAAAGCTCTGGTGCCGTTCTGGAAGGAACCGGCATTGTAATCGAAAAAGGTTTCCAGCACGGGGGTGATATGCTGCGTGAACAGGGTATCCGTGTAGAATCTCTGGCTATTATTGATTCCATGAGTGATGACTCTCTGACCTTCCGTGAATAAAACTGGACTGGTCATTTTTATCAAAACTGGCTCTTCCTTTCAATCCACTTTTCGTTTATAGTATGGAAAACAAAGAAAAAGGAGGAGCACTTTTATGAACCACTCTACAAAAAAGATTATACTGGCAGCCCTTTTTGCAGCACTTGCCTGTGTGGCTACCATGTCCATCCGTATTCCAACCATTGGAACAGGAGGATACATTCATCCAGGTGATGCCATTGTCATTCTCTGCGGTGTTATTCTGGGTCCGGTATGGGGATTTCTGGCCGCAGGCATTGGTTCCTGTATGGCTGATCTTTTAGGCGGTTATTTCGTTTATGTACCGATTACACTTATCATCAAAGGTCTGGTAGCTTTTTTCTCAGCCTTTGCTTATCAAAAACTTGCAAAATCAGAAAAAATGCGTTATGTAGGTGTTGCTGCCGGAGGTATTCTTGATATCATTCTGGTAGCAGGAGGTTATTTCCTCTGTGAATATGTCATGTATGGTGCAGGTGCTGCGTCCAGCATTCCCGCAAACTTAGTCCAGGGAATCAGCGGGCTGGTACTGTCCCTGGTACTCTACCCTGTACTGATGGCCGTACCTGAAGTAAAACACATGACTTTGGCACACCATTAAAAAAAGAGGCTTGGCCTCTTTTTTTAATGTCTCTCTTTTATCATCTGATAATATTTCAGTTCTTCATACCCCAGTTTTCCATACAGGGCAATAGCTCTTTTATTTTCATAAGTAGCTTCCAGGCGGAATCGTTTGGCATCCGGATACTCTTTTTCCACCCATGCAAATACTTCTGTCCCGTATCCCTTTCCACGGCACTGTGGTTTGAAATACAGCTCATCCAGCCAGATTGCCATTCCTCCGGCCTCATTGCTCCAGGTAATGGCTAAGAGCAGATATCCCACCACTTTGGTCTCATCTTCCAGCATCAGGGTTCTGGAGTATTCTTTGCTCCGCAGACATTCCTGAAGAGTCGCCTCAAAATGGGCTTCCGGAACATTATGATCACAGGCAGGCCCTCCATAAAAATCTTTTGACATTTCAAAAAACTCTGCTCTATCTGTTTCTCTGATATCCCGAATCTTCAACATCGCTCTATTCTCTCCTTTTTCTCCTTTTTGTTGTCTAAAAAAGAGGCACGCATAATGGCATTGCTGCCAAACTTCTTTCGAATCTGATCCACTGCCTGATCCATTTTCTCCATTTTTTCATAATCTGTGGTATCAAACAGGCTCATCTGCCGCCCACGCTCTTCCCGTGATACCTTACTGGTGTGCACACCAAGATGCCGGATAGGGCTTCCGTCCCACAACTCATCAAAAAGAATACATACCGTATGATAAATTTCATCCGTAATATTAGTAGGTGCCGCCATGATCCTTTGATGGGAAACCGTCTTCAATTCAAAATTCCGTATGGATACAGAAACCACTTCTGCCCTGGTGTCTGCCTTCCGCAGTCTGGATGCCACGGTCTCACACAGAGAAAGAAGCACCATCTTAGCCGTAACCTCATCTGTTACATCAAAGGCAATGGTAGTACTGTTGCCATATCCCTTGTTTTCCTGTGCCGTTCCCTCTACCATGGATGCATCCATGCCATTGGCAAATCTCCAGATGCTTTCTCCCTGTTTTTTCAGATGATGTTTCAGCACTTCCACATCCGTACCAGCCAGTTCCCCAATGGTATAAATCCCAAGTTTTTTCAAAACCCCCGCAGTTGCCTTTCCCACAAACAGCAAGTCAGACACTGGAAGAGGCCACATTTTCTGAGGGATTTCTTCTGGAAACAAGGTATGTACCCGGTTCGGTTTTTCAAAATCCGAAGCCATTTTCGCCAGATATTTATTACTGGAAATTCCAATATTCACGGTAAATCCCAGTTCCCTGCTGATGCGGTTCTTGAGCTTATGTGCAAAAGTCACAGGCTCTCCGATCAGGTAATCCATGCCGCTCATATCCATAAATGCCTCATCAATACTGTACTGCTCCACATCCGGGCTGTATTCTCTCAGGATATTCATAAATTGCCTGGAATATTCTTTATACATACCATGATGAGCCGGAACAATGGTAAGACCAGGACATTTTTTCAACGCATCGGTTACCGGCTCCCCTGTTTTTACTCCATAAGCCTTAGCTGACAAGGATTTCGCCAGAATAATCCCCCGTCTCTTTGTCCGGTCTCCACCTACTGCACATGGAATTTCCCTCAAATCCACTGTGCCATTTTGCTCCTTCAGCCGGTACACAGCCTCCCAGGATAAAAAAGCACTGTTAACATCAATATGAAAAATAACTTGTTTCACAACTGACCGCCTCTTATCTGTTTCCAACAACCTGAATGTATGTTTCCTGTTTTTCTTTTACACGTCCTATGACAGCAGCCGCAGTGGCAAGCCCTTTGTTCTCCAGTGCTGCCAGGATTTCCTCCGCATACGCTGCTTCCACACAGGCCAGAAGCCCGCCTGAGGTCTGTGGGTCGAAAATCAGGTCCTCTACTGCCTCCGAGATTCCTTTTCCCAGGCTTACCTCCTGTTTCTGATAATTTTTGTTCCTATAAGTGCCTTCCGGAACCAGCCCCATAGAAGCATACCAGAGTGCTTCCGGTAAAATGGGAAGCTTTTCTGCCTGGATTTCCAAGGTCACCTCACTGGCTCTCGCAATTTCCAGACTGTGTCCTGCCAAAGAAAACCCAGTCACATCTGTACAGCAATGAATGGGAAATTCCGCAAACACTTCCTTTGCAATTTTATTCAGGCTGGTCATACTTGTTCTTGCTGCTTCCATTGCTTCTTCGGAAGCCATATCTGCCTTCACTGCTGTATTGATGATACCTGTTCCCAAAGGCTTTGTAAGAATCATCACATCCCCTGGCTTTGCTCCGTAATTTTTCCAGATTTTGTCCGGGTGCACAAAACCTGTGACTGACATGCCGTACTTCGGTTCCTCATCATTGATGGAATGACCGCCTGCCAGAACTGCACCTGCTTCCTGTACCTTGGATGCCCCACCTGCCAGAATCGCCTCCAGTCCTTCCGGTCCCAGGCAATTGGGATAAGCCACAATATTCAAGGCTACTTTCGGTTCCCCGCCCATGGCATAAATATCACTCATAGCATTGGAAGCTGCAATCTGACCAAAGGTATACGGGTCATCTACCATAGGTGGAAAAAAATCAAGGGTCTGTATCATGGCCAAATCCTCTGTAATGCGGTACACAGCAGCATCATCGGAGGTTTCTACTCCTACCAGCAGGTTTTCATCCTGGAATCTGGGCAATTTTCCAACTACTTCTGCAAGAATCTGAGGGCTAATCTTCGCTGCACAGCCTGCACTTTTGGAAAGCTGTGTCAGACGCATTTCTTCTCTTTTCACAGAGCAACCTCCACTTCCACTGGACAGTGGTCAGAACCAAATACTTCTGTATGAATCTTTGCAGAAACCAACTGTTTCTCCAATGCTTTTGATACACAGAAATAATCAATCCTCCATCCGGCATTTTTCTCTCTTGCCTTAAACCGATAGGACCACCAAGAATAAACACCCGTTTCCTCCGGATAAAAATAACGGAACGTATCAATAAAACCAGATTCCAGAAGTTCTGTGAATTTTCCTCTCTCTTCGTCTGTAAATCCCGCATTATGCCTGTTTGTTTTTGGATTTTTCAGGTCAATTTCCTTGTGTGCCACATTCAGGTCTCCGCAGAAAATCACCGGTTTCTTTTCATCCAGTTTTTTCAAATATGCCCGGAAATCATCTTCCCACTTCATCCGGTAATCCAGCCTTGCCAGTTCATTCTGGGAATTCGGTGTGTAGACCGTAACCAGATAAAAATTATCATACTCCAGAGTGATTACACGCCCTTCCTGGTCGTGTTCTTCTATACCGATTCCATAAGCCACGGATACCGGCTCCTTTTTAGCAAAAATAGCGGTACCGGAATACCCTTTTTTCACCGCATAATTCCAGTAGCAATGATATCCTTCTGGTGCAAAATCAATCTGGCCTTCCTGAAGTTTTGTCTCCTGAAGGCAGAAAAAATCAGCGTCTTCTTTTTCAAAATATTCTGTAAAGCCTTTTTGTACACAGGCCCTGAGTCCATTGACATTCCATGAAATAAATTTCATTCCAATCTCCTTTTCTTGTCTATTTGCACATCTTTCCATCCATTATACACTATTTTTTCTCCCTTGCGAAGGGAAAAAGTTGCCTGAAATGTCTTTACGAATCCTTTTCCATGAGTATATAATGGATATGTATGACGAAATCCAACGAAATACAAGAAAAGGAGAATAAAAATGGGCGGAATATTTGGAGTAACCTCTAAGTCCAGTTGTACCTTGGACTTATTTTTCGGAACAGACTACCATTCTCATTTAGGTACCAGACGAGGGGGGATGGCCGTATATGGCTCTCAGGGCTTTCATCGTTCAATTCACAACATTGAAAACACACCTTTCCGTACAAAATTTGACGGAGACTTAGATGAACTGGAAGGCACTTCCGGCATTGGCTGTATCTCAGACAACGAGCCACAGCCTCTTATGGTTCAATCACATTTAGGAACCTTTGCTATTACCACTGTAGGAAAAATCAACAACATGGATGAGCTGGTAGACATCTCGTACAAAAACGGCTGCACACATTTCCTGGAAATGAGCGGCGGCGGCATCAATCCTACGGAAATGGTGGCATCTCTTATCAACCAGCAGGCAACGATCGTAGACGGTATCCGCTATGCACAGGAACTGATTCAGGGTTCTATGACCCTGATGCTTCTCACACCGGATGGCATCTATGCAGCTAGAGACCGTATGGGACGCACCCCTTTGATCATCGGGCACAAAGAAGATGCACACTGTGCTTCTTTTGAAAGTTTTGCCTATCTGAACCTTGGTTATGAGACACTGCGGGAATTAGGACCAGGAGAAATCGTATTTATCACGCCAGAAGGTGTACAGACACTCTCAGAACCATTAAATGAGATGAAAATCTGTTCTTTCCTCTGGGTATATTATGGATATCCTACTTCCACCTACGAAGGAATCAATGTAGAGACCATGCGTTATGACTGCGGAAAACAACTTGCAAAACGTGATGCCATGAGAGATGATGTAAATCCTGATCTGGTAGCTGGAATTCCGGATTCCGGAGTCCCTCATGCAATCGGCTATGCAAATGCCTCAGGTATCCCATTTGCACGTCCTTTTATTAAATACACACCAACCTGGCCCCGTTCCTTCATGCCTACCAGGCAGGAGCAGAGAAACCTGATTGCCAAAATGAAACTGATTCCAGTGGAAGCACTCATCAAAAACCGCAGCCTGCTGCTCATTGATGACTCTATTGTCCGCGGAACACAGCTTCGGGAAACCACAGAATTCTTATACAACAGCGGAGCAAAAGAAGTACACATCCGTCCGGCATGCCCGCCTCTGATGTTCGGCTGTCCATACTTGAATTTCTCACGTTCCAAATCTGAGATGGATCTGATTACCAGACGGATCATCGCAGAAAGAGAAGGGGAGAATGTCAGCCGTGAGGTTCTGGATACTTATGCTGATCCAAACTCTCAGAATTACAAGGAAATGCTGGAGGAAATTGCAAAAAAACTGAATTTCACTACCCTGCATTACCACCGGCTGGATGACCTTCTGGCTTCCATTCCACTGGAGCCATGCAAGGTATGTACTTATTGCTTTAACGGAAAGAAATAAAACACAAAAAACTTCTGAAAACAGAGGAACGGTTTCCTTCTGTTTCAGAAGTTTTTTATCTTCTTTTTTGTTTTGGCATACCTTCATACCACTTCTTTTTTATAAAAAATATCCCCCCAGCTGTCACTCCTATCCCCAAAAAGCTATACCAAATCCATTCTGTAGCAGGCGAATCCCTGTTCCAATATATTTTCAGTTGAAAATTCTATTTTGTAATTTTTAGCCTACCTTTTTCGGGCACGAATAGGTGGGTTTTCATTAATCCTGAAATTACACCTACTTATTTTGAAGACAAATAGGCTACTGAGCAAGATTTTCTAAATTTGGCCTATGTTTTCCTCTAGGAAAATAAGTGGAAAAATATAAATCCTGGGATTTAGCCTATTGAGCCCACAAAAGAGTAGGCTTATATGAGAAAAACATACAATTCCACCTATCAGGGTCACAAAAAAGTAGGTTGGAACGAAGAAATTGCGAAATTTAGCCTACTATTTATTGTCTGGCTGATAAAATCCAGAACCCTGTAAGTGCTTTCTACTGATGCCGGCATAGCTTTTTTTATGTCTTCCGAATACCAACATCACCTATGCCGTTTCTGCTCATAAATTTCCTTTATCATTTTCTCCATTTCTATTCCCTTCAAAAAAATATAACATCGGCTATATAAAAAGCATAGCCAATGTTATATCTCTTTGTCAATAATTCGATTTCTGATAAAATCTTCCAATCAAAGTATCTGTTTTCACCACATTCACAAACGCCTTGGGATCCGCCTCCATGACCCTCTGAATCAGCATCTTTGCCTCCATAGTGGAAACCACAGAATAAATCATCTTACGTTTTTCATTAGAATACATTCCTGTAGCTGAAAACTCCGTGGCACTGTGATTGGTCACTTCCGCAATAGCCTGGTACACAGCCTCCGGCTCCTCTGTCACCACAAACAGCGTCACTTTCTTCTGAACCTGGTACAGCAGATGAATCACCTGGGTTGAGGTGTACTGGAAGATAATGGAATACAGTGCCTTATCCCATCCGAAAAGATATCCGGCAATCAGCAAGATTGCCACATTCCCTATCAGAATATAGTTCCACACATCCTTCTTTTTCTTCTCAGCAAAATAAATCGCAATAAAATCCGTTCCTCCTGTGGAAGCTCCGCCAAGAAGAGCAACGCTTATAGCAACTCCATTGATCAGTCCTCCGAAAATACAGATGAGCAGTATATCCTCTGTAATAGGAATTGCCGGAACCATATCTGTGATAAAACTGGTTGCCACGACCAAGATACCGGTAATCACTGTAAAACGCTTTCCAATGGCTTTAAAACTAATGATTGCAGGAATCGCATTTAATGCCAGACTGATCGGGGAAAATGGAACTGTAATATCAAAAAACCTGTCACAGATGGTCTGTATCAGCAAAGTCACTCCATTGAAACCACCCGGATACAATCCACCTGCCCGCACAAAGGTTTTGATATTGACTGCCATGATCACCGCACCAATCAGTCCAAAGATTAACCGTTTACTTTCCTTTTTCCAATCAATTTTCTGACCCAATATTCTGACCTCACTTTTAAAGGGAATTACAGCATATGTGCACGCAGTTCTTCCGGAGTCTGGGCACTTAAATAAGCCGGAGCCACATCAAATACGGTTTTGCAGCCTGTCTGTCCCTCTTTGCTTAAACGATATGCAGCTCTTGCATAAGCAGCAATGACAGAAGAAGTAAATTCCGGATTAGAGTCTAATTTCAGACTGTATTCAATCACATGGTCATGCTCATCTTCCCATCCTGTTTTTCCCGTACGAATCACAAATCCTCCATGTGGAAGCCCTGTATGGTTCTTTTTCATTTCTTCTTCAGAGATAAAGTGTACCGTTGTATCGTATTCATCAAAGTAGTTTGGCATTGTCTTGATCTCTGTCTCGATTTTCGCCTTGTCAGCTCCTTCTTCTGCTACCACAAACACTTCTCTTGTGTGTTTTTCTCTAGTGGTCAGTTCTGGATTTTCTCCACTTCTTACTGCATCTAACGCAGCTTCTACCGGAATGGTGTACTGTCTTGCATCTACAACTCCATCCAGTCTGCGGACTGCATCAGAATGTCCCTGGCTCACGCCTTTTCCCCAGAATGTATAGTCCTTACCACCCGGAAGAATGGCATTTGCATACAAACGGTTCAGAGAAAACATTCCCGGATCCCATCCAACAGAAATCATTGCCACATGATTTCCCTTCTTGGCAGCTTCATCCACAGCTGCAAAATGTTCCGGTATTCTGGCATGGGTATCAAAACTGTCTACCACATTAAAATACTTTGCATACTCAGGTGTCTGTACAGGCAGGTCTGTAGCACTTCCTCCGCAGATAATCAGGACATCCAGTTCATCCTTCATTTTCACTGCTTCATCCACATGATAGACCTTTGCTGTGTCTGTCAATATTTTTACATCTTCGGGATTACGGCGTGTAAACACGGCTTTTAACTCCATATCCTGATTGTGCTTCACTGCACATTCCACACCACGCCCAAGGTTTCCGTAACCTAAAATTCCAATTCTAATACTCATGTCAAACACTCCTCGCTATCTTTGTTGAATCCATTACTTTTACTTAGTAAAGTATATCAAAAAATCTGTTCTTGTCAATGCACGAATTCACCGAATCAGCCGATTCCTCCATAAAAAATTCCTAAAATATACACAAGAACCGTAAGTCCTACAAAAAAGTATTTTGTAGCAGGCTCAAACCATGCTCCCAGCTTCTTTTCTCTTCCCATCTGCACCTGCTCTCTTGCAAAGCCTTTGGGGCAGACCCAGAAAAACATCACAGCCGCCAAAAGTGCTCCCAGTGGAATGACATAGATAGAAACCACATCCATCCACATGCTGACCATATCTCCGCTTTCAATGAAAATACCGATAATACAAGCTGCTGCCCCTACAATACCCACAGCTGCAATCCTTGAAATCCCAAACTGATTTTGCAGTGCTTCAATGGGTGTCTCAAACAAGTTCATAAGGGATGTAATGGCAGCAAACAGCACTGCAACAAAGAATACAATGGCAAACAACTGTCCAAAGGGCATCTGCTGGAACACACTTGGCAGGGTGATAAACATCAGCGGCGGCCCCGCAGATACATCCATCCCAAAAGCAAAGACTGCCGGAATCACCACCAGGCCTGCCAGAAGTGCCGCACAGGTGTCAAAGAACGCTACATTTCTTGCACTGTAGACCACATCCGTATCTTTTGTCAGGTAGCTTCCATAAACAATGGTACCGGAACCAGCCAGAGACAGGGAAAAGAATGCCTGTCCAAGAGCAAACACCCAGGTCTTTGGATTTGCCAGATACTCCCATTTGGGAACAAACAAATACCGGTAGCCCTCTGTAACATTTCCAAGGGTAAATACCCGTATCATTAAGATTACAAAAAACACAAAGAATGCAGGCATCATAATCTTATTCATTTTTTCAATCCCTTTGGAAATTCCGAAAATCATAATCAGGAACGTGATTCCAAGACCAAGAAAATGCCATCCCACACTGCCGAAATTACCGGCTATCTCCCCAAAATAAGCGGCTGTATCCGTAGTCTTCATTAATCCTCCGGTAACAGCACCCCAAAGGAAGCGTAAGAACCATCCAACCACCACGGAATATCCCACTGCAATGGCAAAAGACCCCAGAACAGGAATCATACCAAGGAGTTTTCCCCCTTTTTTCCCTCTTAATTCCATTGCTTTTCCAAAAGCCCCTAGAGGTCCTGTCTTCATGGCACGGCCAAAAGCCATCTCTCCAACAACCCCGGAAAATCCAAGGATTGCCACAAAAATAAAGTAAGGAATCAAAAAAGCAGCTCCCCCGTACTGCCCTGTCCGGTAAGGAAACATCCAGATATTTCCCATCCCCACTGCTGAGCCGATACATGCCACAATAAACCCAAATCTGGAGCCAAAAACATCTCTCTTTGACCCTGCTTGCTCACTTTTCATATTCTGTCTCCTCCTTCTGTTTCTTTCACACTTCACATCAGTATAACACAAGAGGCACCTCCCATGGAAGTGCCTCCTGTTATTTTTCTCAAGTAAATTTTCAGTATCTTTTAGTGATGGAACAGACGAATACCAGTAAACGCCATAACCATATTATATTTATTACAGGTATCAATCACTGCATCGTCACGCACAGAACCACCCGGCTGTGCAATATAAGTTACACCGCTCTTGTGAGCACGCTCAATGTTATCTGAGAATGGGAAGAACGCATCGGAACCTAAAATCACATCTGTCATCTTATCCAGCCATGCACGTTTTTCTTCTCTTGTGAATACAGATGGTTTTTCTGTGAAAATATTCTCCCAAGCTCCGTCAGCAAGAACATCCATATATTCCTCACCGATGTAAACATCAATGGCATTGTCTCGCTCTGCTCTTGTAATGGTATCTTTAAATGGCAGATTCAGCACTTTTTCACTCTGTCTTAACCACCAGTTATCTGCTTTCTGACCTGCAAGACGTGTACAGTGTACACGGGACTGCTGACCAGCGCCAACACCAATAGCCTGTCCGTCTTTTACAAAGCATACAGAGTTTGACTGTGTATATTTCAAAATAATGAGAGACACTTTTAAATCTCTCTTTGCTTCTTCTGTCAGTGCTTTGTTTTCTGTTACAATATTAGAAATAAGCTCATCATCAATTGCCAGTTCCTGACGTCCCTGCTCAAATGTGATGCCAAATACTTCCTTGTGCTCTAATGGAGCAGGAACATAATCTGGATCAATTTCAATCACATTATAATTTCCTTTTTTCTTCTGTCCCAGGATTTCCAGAGCTTCTTCTGTATATCCCGGTGCAATGACACCGTCTGATACTTCTCTCTTAATGAGAAGGGCAGTATCCTTATCACACACATCAGAAAGGGAAATAAAATCACCAAAAGAAGACATACGGTCAGCACCTCTTGCTCTTGCATATGCACAGGCGATTGGTGAGAAATTCTTCCAGTCCATATCGTCAACCCAGTAAATCTTTGCCAGGGTTTCTGTCAGGGGAAGTCCTACTGCTGCTCCTGCCGGAGATACATGCTTGAAAGAAGTTGCAGCCGGAAGCCCGGTAGCTTTCTTCAAATCTCTTACAAGCTGCCAGCCATTAAAAGCGTCTAAAAAGTTAATATATCCAGGTTTTCCTGATAAAACCTTAATTGGCAGTTCTTCATTGTTTGCCATGTAGATTTTAGAGGGTTTCTGATTTGGGTTACATCCATATTTTAAAGCCAATTCTTTCATAATTCGTTCCCTTCCCTGTTTTATTTATTTTTATTTACGATTCTTGTCTCATAAGTACCTGTTTCAATATCAATAAAACGTACAAATAAAGAAACTTTATTGTCTTCATTCAGGCCTTCCCATACTTCTTTGGTAAAGGCATCAATGTCATTTGGGATTCCCACTAACTTCGGTTCTCCCTCAAAACTTGGAAGAGGATTTCCGTCATGCATATAAGTGTGAATGAAATGTCCTTCTCCGGCAACAGGATTTTCGTATGCAAAGGTGTAACGGTTACATGCATCTGGATTTCCATTGTTGCTCTTTAAGATAGACATTGCGTAATTATATTTTCCGTTTTCTACATGCATAACACCGGAAATACGAGGTGTGTAGTTTGGAGCATCCGGCTCAAACTCACGGCATCTTAAAGACTGCTCAAAAGTCATCTGTTTATCCATTCCTTCATAAATGGTATCTGTCTGGTCTCCGTTTGTTACAATTGTCTTGTTTCCTAATACACGTACTGGTGCATAAATAATCAGGCTTGGGTCTACCAGTTTGGAAGGATCAAACGCCTGTGTACGGATTCCCTGTCCTTCTTCTACAAAGACACGGTTTCTGCTGTTTTCACTTCTTCCCATGATAAAATATGCAGCTACTGCCTTTTTCCCATCCTCTGATTTTCCCAGAACAATGCCGCGTCCTGGATAAGCATTTTCCTTTAATTCGTTTACCAGTGATAACATTTCCATAGAATCATTCTCCTTTATATTTGGAATATTGCACTTTTCAGTGCAGTGAATAGATACCCGGAACAGAATAAAAAGAATGAAAGCATACAAAAAAGCCCACTGCCCGAGCATATATGCCCAGACGGTCGGCTTCCCTGGCTTATACTCCCTGTGGTCATTTCCACTTCCGTCAGTCATATAAGCACTTAAAACATACCATGTTAAATTTGCCTTGTCAATCCTTTTTTCCTGATATCTTCCAAAAACCAGTGCTTTGGTTTATTCTCAATCACAATTCTTTTCCCTGTATAAGGCTGCTGAAAAAACACACGCTCAGCATGGAGTCCAAGTCCTGTGAAAAAAGGATTTACCTGCCCCTCACCATCATGTCCATACAGCACATCTCCCACCACAGGATGTCCCATCCATGCCATGTGAACCCTTATTTGATGGGTACGCCCGGTTGCAATCCGGCAGCGTACAAGCGAATAGAATTTGCCTTCTATCAAAAAGGTTTCCAGCACTTCATACTGTGTATCTGCTGGTTTTCCCTTTTCATCCACACACATTTTCATCTTTTCTTCCGGCATTTTTCCGATTGGCATCTTAATCTGCCCTGTTTTTGTATGGAAACATCCCTCCACCAAAACCAAGTATTCTTTCTGAAATACGCCATCTTGTTTCTGTAAACTCAGTCTTGCGGCTGCAATCTGGTTTTTGGCGTATAACATGATTCCTGATGTATCTCTGTCCAGTCGCCCTACCGGCCGCACCAGCGTCTGTTCTCCCTTTTTCACGAAATAAGCTGCAAGCCTGTTTCCCAGAGAATCCCCGTAATGCCCCCTTCCCGGGTGACAGGGAATGCTGCCTGGTTTGTTCAGGACAATCACATCCTCATCTTCATAGAGAATATCCAGTGTTCCTGCCCCTGGCACTACCTTTCCGGTATCTTCCCTGTCTTCATCCACACAAACCCTCAGTTCTTCTCCAAACTGACAGACATAGGTGGTTCTGACCTGATTACCGTTAATGGTAATGCCCCCGCTTCGGAATTTTGCCTGGCTAATCTGCTTTTTCGAAAGTCCAAGGTATTTTTTTATCATCTTCTCCAAAACCTGGCCGTTCATTTCCTCGGTTATGGTAAGCTTCAGTTGTTTCATGCTCTCTTCCTGCAAATCCTAATAACAAATGACTTCGCAGCCTGTCTCTGTCACCAGCACCATAATTTCCCACTGTGCGGACGGAAGTCCATCTTCTGTATATACAGACCAGCCATCACTGTCATCCACATAAATTTCATGGCTTCCCATATTAACCATAGGCTCAATGGTAAACATCATCCCCGGAACCAGAAGCATTCCTGTTCCTGCCTTCTGGATATATCCCACCCAGGGATCTTCGTGGAACTCCAGACCAATTCCATGACCGCCGATTTCCCGCACAACAGAAAACCCGTTTGCATGAGCATGCTCATATACAGCCTGGCTCATATCCCCAAGAAATCCCCATGGTTTCACCTTTGCCAGACCTTTTTCCACACATTCTCTTGTCACATCCACCAGTTTCTTTTTTTCCGGACTTACTTGTCCAATACAAAACATTCTGGAAGAATCGGAATAATATCCATCCAAAATCGTAGAGACATCCACATTCACAATATCCCCATTCTTTAACACCACATCCTCGGAAGGAATTCCGTGACAAACCTGTTCATTTACAGAAGTACACACACTCTTTGGAAATCCCTCATAATTCAGCGGTGCTGCCACTGCTCCTGCCTCTGCTGTGATTTTCGCAACCCAGTTATCAATCTCCTGGGTGGATACACCTTCCTGAATATGCTCTGCCACATAATCAAGAATGGCAATATTAATCTTCGCACTCTCTTTGATTTTTTTAATCTGCTCCGGTGTTTTTAAAATCTCATGAGATGGAACAATAATTCCCTGATTCTCATACTGTTTTAATTTTTCATCAAAATTCCAATGACATTTCTTATATTTTTTTCCACTGCCACACCAGCAGGGCTGATTTCTTTCTGGTAATTCCATTTTATTTTACTCCTTTAAACAATTCTCTGGTAGGCAATTCTCGGAGTGCCATCCTCCACATAAATAATACCACATTTCTGGAATCCATTCTTCTCAAAAACGCTCTGCATCACATAATTATCCTCATGTGTATCTCCCCTCAGGTTTCCACACTGCTGAAAACACCAGTCAAGACAAAAGGCTGCAATACCCTTTACCTTGCCTGAGGACGCCATTCTGTGCATGGTTCCGTAAGCCTCTTCATTTATCCACTGCCCTTCATAGATATGCTGATAAGTAAGATCTGGCTCCATGCAGAACATAAATACTCCTGCCAGGGTTTCCTCTTCTTCGCACACATAAAGATAGCCTTGTCTGCAATCTTCCTCCACCATTTCTTTAGAAGGATATCCTGGATTCCACTGGGTAGGATTCCCATGTTCCTTCATAAATTGTCTGGCTGTATCGTAAATCTTCATAATCTCAGAAATTTCCTGCGATTTGGCCTGTCTTATTTTCATACTGCTTTCCTCACACTGCTTTTTATTTTCAACGCTAACGCTTATTATATCACTATTTTCCTTCTTTTTCTACTTTTTCACTTTTTACAAATTTTCAGATATTTTATACAATTTATTCAATTAAATTTGTCTCTTTTATTTTTTTATTATTTTTTTCTATTTTTATATTGACATTTCACTTATATACTGTTATAATTCAACCATAAAATAAAACAGGGAATAAAAAACAACAGAAAGGATTGATTCCCCCAAAAACATAATGATTTACTTCATAATATAAAAGAAAGGACGGTACGGACCACCAGAAATAGCAGCTAACTCCCAATAGAAATTTTTTAAAACAAACTTTATTTCTATTGTACAAGAAAACAAATTTTTCAAACGAGGTAAAGTCCAATGGATAACGAAATAAAATAAAATCCATCATTCTCAAGGAAAAAAGAATGATGGATTTTATTTTGTCATTTATTTAATTTTCAACTAAAAATTGCTCCTAATGCTCCAAAAGCTCCTGCACTTACAGCAGCCATGATAATACCTGCCAGCACGACTCCTAACATAACAGCAGTAACACTGGATTTAAAATCCATATCCAGGATGCTGGCTGCCAGAGTTCCTGTCCACGCACCGGTTCCTGGAAGTGGAATTCCAACAAAGAGAAGAAGTGCTACAAATAAACCTCTTCCTGCCTTTGCTTTTAATTTCTGACCACCCTTTTCCCCTTTTTCAAGACACCATGAAAAGAATTTGCCGATTCCCGGCTTATCTGCTCCCCAGATTAACACTTTCCGGGCAAAGAAATAAATAAACGGCACAGGAAGCATATTTCCGATAATAGCAATAATATAATACTGAACAAATGGAAGACCAAATCCCTCTGCAAACGGAATGGCTCCTCTTAATTCAATCAATGGCACCATAGATACAAAAAACACAAACAGGTACTTTTTTAACATACATATCTCCTTTCATCTCTAGCATTTACAACTATAAATACAACTATTATTTGCCTTCCTCTACAGTAAAATGTTTTATATAATAGACAGATCGTTTTCCAAGTTCATTCTCCCACTCTTCGACACCCATACGCTCTGCCATGGTTGGAACATCTGAGAATAAATTTGTTCCCAATCCCAGACGCTCTCCCCTGATTGTCGCTCCCATTGCTGCTAATGTGGTTGGAAACATATCCATTGTAGTAAATTCACGATTCTTGGCATTCTTAGGCTCTACTGCAGGATTAATGATACAATTATACACTCTTCTCACATAATCTTCAGATACATTCCGGGCAATATAATCTGCATCCATAGAACAATGGTCACCTACAAGAACTATCGTGGTATTTTCATAAAACTCCTGCTGCTGTATCCATTGTACAAATTCATATATCTGCCTGCTGGAACATGCATACACATTCTCATATTGTTCCGCATACTGATTCTGGCACAAATCACACACATAACCTCCTACATGATGTGTATCTGCAGTCAGCATAGTGAAAGCAAACGGCTCACCCTGTGATGCTATTTTAACAAGCTCCTGTTTTGCATATTCAAAAAGATGCTTATCTTCGAATCCCCACCAGGCATAATAGTCTTGTGGAATCACCCCATCCTCTCTTGCCGTATATAGATCATAGATTTTATCTGTATGATGCTGTTCATATAATTGTTTCCGTCCGCCAAAATTACTGTCAGAGCCAACCATCAACGCCTGATAATATCCATTTTCATACAAGACATCACTTAATATTTTTGCTCCTGGCAAAAACGGATGATTCTGACCAACTTCATTACCATCTTCTCCTCTTGTATGATATGTCACAAGAGGCAATCCGCTGGTCTGTGCTGTCATCGCCCCTGCAGTCCATGTTGCAGCCAGATCCAGACCTCCGCCAATGCTTTCATTCTGAGAAAAATTAATGTTTTCTTCTGCTAATTGATACAGCTCCGGAATGACAGTTGATTGCAATGCCCCTCCTTGCTCAGCAGAGAAAAATGTATTCTCCATTGACTCCAGATAAATATAAATCAGATTACGTTTCCCATTTTCAAAAACAACATTCTCTGTACTGGGGGCAACGTACTCCTCTTCATAAATAGTCGTTGTCTGTGTTTTTCTTTCTAGCCAGCCAGGAATATTAAAAAGTTTTATCCCGTGCATGACAAACACAACAGACACAAGCAATACTACTGCAAGCAAACTATGATAAAGTGAAATAGAAAACTGCACTCTTTTTCCAAGATTTATCTTCCATTTTATTTTACGTGGTACTAATAATACCAGGCTCAGTAAACAGGTCGCTATCACACATGGAAATAAAGCATCTTCTATATATTGCAATATAAGATCAGATTCTGTACTTTCTACGCCACTAAGCAACGTATAAAGAACAGCTTCAAAATCATCCACGTCAAAAACTCCCGTGTACCAAATCGCCGAAAAGCACAATAACGCACATAAAAAAACAAACGAAATCCAAAATATTCCAAAAATAATACGTCTAAATTTCATCCTGCGTAAAACACATATTTCCTTTCTAAATTTCTCTCTCATCTCCCCAGAAAAACAGTGCTACTGTACCAGGACCTGTATGAGCCCCAATGACGGTACCAATGCTGTTGATTCTCACTTTTCCGTTTAAGTTTGGAAATTTTTCTTCAATCATATCAGCGACTTTTCGGGCATCTTCTTCACATGCAGAGCAGGACATAAAGCATTTTCCACTATATTCCAATCCTCCCTGTGCATGCTGCTCCATCCGCTTCACCATCTCACGGATTACCTGTTTTTTCCCTCTATACTTATTTCTTGGAATCAGCTTTCCTTCTGCATTCACATTCATCAGCGGACAGATATTCAGTGCCTGTCCCACAAATCCAGATACCTTGGAGATTCTTCCACCCCGGATAAAGCTGGTTAAATCCGTAGAAAAGAACCAGTGATGAAGCTTATTCTTATTCTCTTCTGCCCATGCGGCATTCTCCTCCAGACTCATACCTTGTTCCTGATTATCGACTGCTGCATCTACCAACATTCCAAAACCAGAGGAAGCCGCCAGAGAGTCAATAATTATCACTTTTCTATCGGGATATTTTTCCTCCATCTGTTCTTTTGCAATGTTTGCGGAATTCACACTTCCTGAAATTCCCCCTGACAAAGTAAAATGCAGGATATCTTTTCCTTCTTCTAAGAATGGTTCAAAAAATTCCATGTACTGCTGTGCATTGACCTGTGCAGTAGTCGGCTCAGCTCCATCTGAAATCCTCTGATAAAATTCTGAAAAAGACATGGTTTTCCCTAAATCGTCCGGATACTCCACACCGTCCATCAGATAATGAAAACAAACATATGGAATACTTCTCTCTTCAAAATAAGATACCGGCATATCTGCAGTAGAACAGCAGGTAATTTTATATTCGCTCATTAAGGTTGTCCTCCCTATACTCGTTCTTTTCTATGATTGCATAATATAGCTGTTGCCAATCGTCCTTATTCTAACACTGATTTCTTTCTTTGAAAAGTAAGAAAATGGATTTCCACCTGCATTTTTCCAAAAAAACAACTCTCCCCTTCATTCCACCGGAACCTCAGGGAGAGTCTTTTCCTATTCTGCATTGTTATTTCATGGTTGTTTTATTGGCATAATTCAGCGCAATATAGCTCTTTCCGCGGTTAATCTTGATTTCCTTTCCACTCAAATCAAAAAATCTCAAATAAGATTCCTCATTATTCTCGTCTTTTGACCAGCGGATTTCCTGAACACCGCCATTGGAGATATAATATCCCTTTGCATTTGCACCGCCGTCCCAGTCAATTTGTTTGTGTCCTACTTCATCACGCACAGATATCTCGGTTTCCAGCACCAGGACATTGGTAAAGGCAAGCTGTTCCCCTGTCTTTGCATCTGTCTGAGGAGTTCCGTTAATCTGTTTCAGATACACTTTTTTCTCTGCATCATAAGTAAACGTGGAAGACTGTGCTCCAAACTGAACATCCACTTTTGTGCAATCACTGCCCTCTGGTTTCAATTGTTCATCCATTCCATTAAACAGGAACGCAGCTCCTTTTTTCTCCTCTTTTAAATCCGTACGGAGACCTTTGGACTCAATATAAGAAACCAATCTGGTTCCATCAAAAAATCCCGTGTGCTCCACTGCATAGCCCTGTCCTAATTTCTCCTGATCTCTGCCAAATAAACCGCCTGTATTGGTGATTCCTTCAATCTGATCCAGATCCAGTGCTTGCAGATAATCTGCTATGGTATCATCAATACCCCAATTTACATAAAAAGCATCAAATCCCTGGGAAAGTGCCGGGAAATAATAGCGGCAGCTCCGGATAGGGCAAATCTGGGGAACTTTGGTGTAATCCCCATACAGTGCCATAAATCTGGTAGCATCTCCTTCTACCGGAATTTCAAAAATCAAATCCGCCTGGCTTACACCATACTGAGGCATAGCTTTCTGTACATTATTCACCATAACCGCAACCGGACGTTTCCCAATGGCACCTTCTGAAAGATCACCGACTCCTGTGAGCAGATTCTGGTTCGCAGGTACCTCTTTCTGTGTCACCTCAGCTCCCTGTACGGTCTGTGACTCTTCTTTTGTTTGTTCTGCCTGCTGTTCTACTTTTTTCTTTGGTGTATCCTCACTCTTCGGTGCCTCTTCTTTTTTGCATCCTGTTACCTGAAACAGCATCGCCATGACACCAACTGCCAGAAGAATCTTCTTATACTTCATAATTTCGCCCTCCCATTTATATGGTTTATCTCTTCTTATAAGATACCACACAACAGGAGGGGTTGCAAGATTACTCTGGTTTCTTAATCTGGTTTAACTGTGCATTAATTCCAAGAAGCTGTTCTTTTGTGATTTTCGCACCTGCTGTTCCCATCAGGCTGACAAGGCGAAGAACCGTGAAGCTTCCCATCATCTGCATCATACCAGGATTTTCATCCACAGCCACATTTCCTCCCGCCATCTGCTGGAACATCTGCATAAAGAACTGCTTTCCTTCTTCAGAAGCCATAATGTCTTCCAGCTTATCATTCAGGGAATAATAACCTTCTGGTGCATTAATATCAAACCAGTTGAGGATTGCTCCCTTTTCTTTTAAGCGGTAAGCATCATTAAAGGTTTCTACTTTACGAAGGAAGCTTTCGTCTGTCAGTTCACCTGCCACTGCCTTTAACACGGATTCTCCTTTGTTCGGCACTTCAAAATAGAAGAAATGTTCCGGACAATTCTGTTTTCCAAGGCTTTCCCCATTTACAAAAAGCTCTACTTCCGGCTGATTAGAATATACGGTTACCTTGGTAACATCTTCCACTCTGTCTACATATCGTTTTCCACAGATATGTACAAACGGTTCATCAGACAGCCATGCCTTGTATGCATAGAAAGAATCTTTCTTATACTTTCTGTCAAAGGTTACCAGACCCTTGTGGTTCTGTCCGTTTTCTCCGCCTTCATTTCTTGCATCTGCACCGAAATCAAACATATTCCATACATGAGTTGCCCAGAGATATTTTCTAGTGAAAAGCTGTTTAATCAGTTCTTCATGGTAATATGCCTGATATTCCTCTGTGTAATCTCCCTGCTGCGGGTCAGAAGTATGCCAGTTTAATGCTTCACATCCATATTCGCTGCATCCAATCGGAATGTTTGGATATTTTTCATGGAAATTATCAAACCATGGTCCGTTCATAGAAGTATTTCCGCCGTACCATCCGAAATAATGGTTGTAAGATACGGTATCTGGAATCTGAACGTATGGATCATCAATGCTACACATGGAAATACATGCCATGGTTGTCAGTCTTGTAGGATCCATCTCATGAACCATATTATTTAAAATCTCATGATTTTCTCTTAAATCCTCATCAGAAGCACCTTTCATAGTAATCTCATTGGACAATCCCCATACCACGATAGATGGATGATTATAATTCTGTGTCACAAGTTCTCTCATCTGAGAAATGGTATTTTCTCTTCCGTTTGGCATATGGTTTGAAATATAAGGAATCTCAGCCCATACGACCATACCTCTTTCATCACAAAGATCATAGAAGAACTGGTCATGCTGATAATGTGCCAGACGGATGGTAGTTGCTCCTACTTCGCAGATTAAATCCATATCTTCTATGTGATGTTCCGGAAGCAATGCATTTCCGATACCCCAGCGGTCCTGATGACGGCTGACACCTCTTAGTGGATATTCTTCCCCGTTCAGGATAAATCCTCTTTTCGGGTCAATTTCATAAGTACGGCAGCCAAATCTTGTGCTGACCTGATCGGTCACTTCTTCTCCTGTTAGAAGTGTTACTTCTGCACTGTATAAATAAGGGTCTTTTCTTCCATTCCAGCGATGTACCCCTGGAATATCCAAAGTCACTTTTGTCTCGGAAACCGGTACAGTTGTCTCTGCTGTTACATTTCCTTCCTGATCAAAAATACGGTACTGCAGCTTCTGGTCTTCTTTTGCATTTGTAAGGAATACCTGTACTTCTGCTTTTGCATTTTCTCCGGCAATTTCCGGTGTCACCATCAGACCGGTTCCTCCGAAATAATCCAAATCAAAGTGAGAATCGTCCACAGCCAAAATGTTTACATCACGGTACAGACCACCGTAGAAAGTAAAGTCTGCCATCTGCGGATAGACAACATCATTTTCGCCGTTATTTACAGCAATCACCAGAAGGCTTTTGTCTTTTAACTCTTCTGTCAGATTTACTCTCCAGGTAGAATATCCTCCATCGTGGTGAGCCAGTTTTTTTCCGTCCAGATATACATCTGCTGATGCATTGGCACCTCTGATTTCTAAATAATACTGTTTTCCTTCTGGAAGCTCTGCTTTCTCAATTTCCTTTGCATAATAAGCAGTACCACGGAAATAATCATTTCCACCGTCCTGTCCGTCAATATCATTCCAGCAATGAGGTAAGTTTACCCAGTACCATCTCTCTGGCATGCTTTCCGGAACAGAAGATGCTTCTTTAGAAAATGCCCATTTTGTATTAAAATTCATAACCTGTCTCATTGTTTTCTCTCCTTTTCTGTTTTCTTACTTTCTATTATATAGAAAATCCGGCAAAAATACAGGAGTTCCCATATAAATTCACCGGATTTTCTGTCTGTCACAAAGAACAGTTACTTTTTAGTTTTCGCCGCGGCGGCGTGCCAGTTCAGCTACGTTTGCCTCTACACGTTTCTTGTTCAGAGGATAAATGAACAGTAATGCAAGTGCAACTGCAGCCAAGCCGATAATCGGTACGATACAGGAAATCTTGAAAATTCCTTCTGTTACAGCAGGGTCAAAAGCTGTTTTCGGTGTATATCCAACCATTGACAGAAGTCCGCCGACCATACCGGAAGAAAATGCCTGTCCTAATTTTCTTGCAAAAGAATATACTGCATAAATTGTACCGTCTTCACGGATACCATTTTTCACTTCTGCATCATCAATAACGTCTGTGATCATAGCCCAGATAACGGTATTGAAGAAACCAATTCCGATAAATGCAATTACATAAAACAAAACATATACCCATACGTTTTCCGGATGCACGATCAGGCAGATAAGAAAGCTGATTGCGCCGAATAAACAGGACACAATAGACATTTCTTTCTTACCGAATTTCGCTGCAAATTTACTTGCAAGAGGTGCACAAATTGCCAGTGCAGCTAAGCTTGCTAACAGAGAAACTGCTGACTGAGCACTTGTATTTTTATAGAAGTTCGGGAATACATAACCTGTCATTCCCTGCATACCAAGCATTGCAAGAAGCAGAAGGATAGCTGCTACAATGATACCAAGAAGAGCACGGTTTGTAATCAGGCTCTTTCCAAGAGCAATCAGGTCAAGCTTCTGATCATTTGCTGGAACCGGAACACGCTCACGGACCAGTTTGAAGCAAAGCAGATAGCAGATGATAGCACATACAGAGAACACACCTGCAATAATGGTCATACGGCTTCCGGAAAGTACCGGATTTCCGTCTACTGTTACATAAGCAACCAGTGGTGTACCAGCTCCGATTACAAGTCCGGCCAGTGTCGCACCGATAGTTCTCCAAGTGGACAGAGATGCTCTGTCTGTAGGGTCTGAAGAAACTGCAGATACCATAGAACCATAAGGAATATTAATGGAAGTATAGAAAATAGAACCCCATAATAAATAAGTTACAATCAGCCATACCAGCTTAAATGCATATGGCATGTTAGCAAATCCTGACTGATAGATCAGGAAACTGGCAATTGCCACAGGACCACACATACGTTTGATCCAAGGACGGAATTTTCCGTCTTTTGTAGGTTTGGAACGGTCTACAATCTGTCCCATGGTTACATCAGTAAACGCATCTACAAAACGTGCAAGCATCATTACCAACCCAACAACAGCTGCTGACATTCCCATAACGTCTGTGTAGAATTTCAACATAAATGTTGAAGATAAGATAAATGTGAAATCATTACCGAAATCACCAAACATATAACCGATTCTGTCCTTCATTCCAAATGCAGGTACAGAAGAATTGTTTGTCTTTGCCATTTAATTTTCTCCCTTTCCTCTGTTTCTAATTAAAATCAAACTTTTTTGATTTTAATCAATTTACCATTAATACTTTCTACAAATCCTTCCGGTGCAAGACTTCCAGCCATATCTCCGATTCTTTCCAGAGTCATGCCTTTCATCATATCCCACATTCCTTCACCGGGAACGACCGTCATATTCATGGTCAATTTAATTGCTTTTGCAGCGATTCCGATTGCTTCCGGGCATTTTGCCAGTTCTTCCATGGTATCTTTGATGCTGTACATGCCTTCCGGGAATTCCATTGGAGCTTTTAAATCCATATCGCCAACTGTGCTGAACCAGTTTGCAACACCTTCTGCACGTTCATTTACTTCTGGAAGTACATAGATAGCAGGTTCTTTTTCTACTTTTTCCAGAGTCATGGTATCTTTCAAATCTCCTGCCTGTGCAGTGATGATGTTAAAGCCATCTTTTAAAGCTACAGTAAATACGAATACTTTATCAGCTGTCTGCTCTTCTACTTTTTCACCGTTTAAGAATAGTGTTACAGAAGGCTGGTTGGAATATACACGGATTTCTGTAGTTTCTCCGGCACGCTGTGCATAACGTTTTCCACACAGATGAACCATTGGTTCTTTATTCCAGTATGCTTTGTAGATATAGTAGCTGTCTTTCTTAATCTTTCTGTCCATGGTCACAAGACCTTTGTTATTTCTTCCGGCTACGCCACCTTCATCACGTGCTGCACAGCCAAAGTCAAACATATTCCATACATGGCTGGACCAGATCCAAGGACGCTCATCTAATACTTTTGCCATATGTTCATGATACAGTGCCTGATACTCTTCACTGTAGTCCTTGCATGCAGGGTTTGGTCCGTGATAAGTAATAATACCTTCACATCCGTACTCAGAAACACCAAGGCAGATGTTTGGATGAATCTTGTGGAAGTTGTCAAGCCATGGGCCATTGTCTTCCATCTTTCCGCCGTACCATCCGAAATAATGGTTGTAGCTTTCTGTATCTGTAATATAGTGCATTGGTCCTTCAATTGGTGTCATTGATACGTGAGCAATGGTTGTCAGACGGCTTGGGTCAAGTTCTTTTGCCAGAGCATTTAATTCTTTATGATTTTCCACTAACTGTTCGGAAATACCACCGATGAGGATTTCGTTTGAAATTCCCCAGAAACAGATAGAAGGATGATTGTAGTTCTGAATAATCAGCTCTTTTAACTGGCTGATGCAGTTCTGATGAGCTTCCGGATCCTTGTTCATCACACTGATAAATGGAATTTCAGCCCATACTACAAATCCTAATTCATCACAAGCATCATAGAAGTCCTGTGAATGCTGATAATGAGCCAGACGGATTGTATTTGCACCCAGTTCTTTGATGATTCTTGCATCTTCAAAGTGATCTTCTCTTGTCAAGGCATTTCCTTTGTATAACTGATCCTGATGACGGCTTACACCACGAAGAGGAGTCTCTACTCCATTGATGATAAATCCTTTGTTTGGATCACAGGAGAAGCTTCTTACACCTACACGTGCAGAAATTTCATCGTATGTTTCATTTCTTCTTTCCAGTCTTGCTGTTACTGTATAAAGATATGGTGCATCAATTTCCCATTTGGTTACTTCTGGAACATATACAGTCACTGCTGTGCTGTCTGCCGGACGGCATGCACTTGCAACTTCTTTTCCTTCTGCATCACAGATAGAATATAATACTGTAAAGTTTTCGTCAGCTTCTTTTACATAAGAAACAATGTCAAAAGTTGCTCCACCACATTCACATGGCTTTGGTGTAACCTGGATTCCAGGACCTCCATAATACTCCAGATCAAAATGTGCATCTGGTACGCTAATGAGATTTACTCCTCTGTACAGACCACCGTAGAAAGTAAAGTCTGCTGACTGAGGATATACGCTTTCTTTTCTCTCATTGCTGCATGCAACAACCAGAAGATTTTCTCCTTCTTCCTTGCACACTTCTGTAATGTCTGCACGGAAAGTAGAATATCCACCTTCATGATATGCAACTTCTTTTCCGTTTACATATACGGTTGCCTGCTGTCCTGCTGCCAGAAACTCTACAAATACTTTACCGCCGCCTAAAGGCTGTTTCGGTGTTGTAAAGGTTTTTGCATACCAGTATCTACCTTTATCATAGCTTCCATTTCCGTCATGCCCGTCAACGGCATTCCATGTATGAGGAAGGTCTACGCATGTCCAATCAGTAGGCATTACTTCCGGAAGTCCTGCATCCTGCTGGATAAATGCCCAATTTTTGTTTAAATTAATCACATTACGCATAATTTTTTCTCCTTTTCTTCATATTTTTTCATCTTTTCGTGGATTTTTTAGACGACCTTTTGTATAATATTATATGTAGTTCTTTTGTAAAATAACAGTGATGATTTTTATTCTTTTTTGTATTATTTTCAGATTATATGAGGAAACCTTATGAAAAATGACCAATGTATTGATTTAATCGAAAACATATTACGGGCAAATTACATACCATTGTATCGTTTTACCCTTCCATGTACCAATCCTGAACAACTGGATTTGGGACTTCGCAGTTATATTTTGGGCATTCATAACACTGTAGAGTTTTTTAATAATGCCTTTGAAAAGTTAAAACCAAAAAAAATTTATATTACTACAGACCAGTTTCTCTGTACCTTTGTTTTCCTGCTTCTTCCTGATGAAAAAACAGTGCTCCACTGCGGTCCCGTATTGTTTGAAAAGATTCAGGATGAACGCTTTGAAGAAGTCTTTCGCAGCCTGAATCTTCCGGATACTTACCATGATGCCTTGGAAATCTATTATCAGCAGCTTTGCTATCAGGCTTCTTACCCTATGTTTGAAAGTCTGTTTTTTGAACTGGGAAAAAGTCTCTATGGTCCTTCCTGTGAAATCATCCACTCCAACGCAGATTTCTTCGATCATTGGAATACTGCCTATGAAAATTGTTTGCGTGACACAGAGCATCCTTTTTCCAATATTGACATGATTGAAAAGCGCTATGAATCAGAAAACACCTTACTTCGTGCCGTCACCTCAGGTCAGGAAAGTAAAGCTATGGAATTGGCCAGCCAGTTTGGTACTCATTTTCTTCCAAAACGTACGGTCAACAATCTGCGGGATGTCAAAGACTATACCATTACCCTAAATACGCTTCTTCGAAAAGCAGCGGAACGTGCAGGCGTTCATCCCATTCACATTGATTCGTATTCCAACTGCAACATCGCCATGCTGGAAAAACTTACCTCTGTAGACCAATGTTTAACTGCACAGAGAAAAATCGTTCTAGGCTACTGCCAGATTGTAAAGGAACATCAGCAGAAATCCCACTCTCCTCTCATCCGGAGGGTACTTGCCTATGCAGAGACAGATTTAAGTGCTGACCTTACCTTAAAATCTCTTTCCGCACATTTGGGGGTAAACGCCAGTTACCTGTCCACACTATTTTCCAAAGAAATGGGCATGTCCCTGACCGAGTATGTCAATACACTCCGTATCTCCCATGCGAAAATATTGCTGGAAAATACAAATATTCCTATTAAGTCCATTGCTTCCAGATGTGGAATCGAAGACATCCATTACTTCACACGGGTATTCAAAAAAACCTGCGGGGTGACCCCAAAAGGCTACCGGGAATCCACGCTGAAGCTGAGACAGGAACCGTCCGAAAAAAAATAGAGGAGGAAATCCTAATGGACTTTCCCCTCTTCGTTCTTTTTGATATTCAAATTGGTTTCTCCACATATATAAATTGGACGTTTTTTCGTTTCCAGATATGTCTTTGACAGATACATTCCAAGAATTCCCATGCACAATAACTGAATTCCTCCAAGCATAAGAATCATACAGGCCATGGACGGCCATCCTGCCACCGGATCTCCAAAACAAATGGTTTTAACCAGAATAAACAACAAAAACAGAAATGCAATCATACATACCCCTACCCCCAGCATGGAAACCATGGCAAGAGGTGCTGTAGAAAACCCAATGATTCCCTCCAAACTATATTTAAATAATTTCCAAAAGGACCATTTTGTTTCTCCTGCCTTTCTCTCTACATTTTCAAATTCAATCCATTTTGTCTTAAATCCTACCCATCCGAAAATCCCTTTTGAAAAACGATTATACTCTGAAATCTCCAGAATGGCATCCTTAAACTGTCTGGTCATGAGGCGATAATCCCTTGCACCATCCATGATTTCTGCTGTAGAAATCTTATTCATCAGTTTATAAAAACATCTTGCAAAAAAAGACCGCACCGGAGGTTCTCCCTTGCGGCTCACCCTCCTGGTTGCCACAGAGTCATACCCCTCCTCTTTGATTGCCTGAAGCATCTTCGGCAGCAGAGACGGTGGATCCTGAAGATCTGCATCCAACATTGCTACGTACTCTCCATCCGCATACTGGAAGCCAGCATAAATTGCTGCTTCTTTCCCAAAATTTCTGGAAAAAGACAGATACTTCACTCGCGCATCCTTTTCCGAAAATTTCTTAACCACAGATAATGTTTGATCCTTTGATCCGTCATCTATAAAAATAACTTCCACGATATAATCAGATAATTGCTCTGCAACCCTACAGAATTCTTCATAAAAATAAGGCAGAACCTCTTCTTCATTATAACATGGAACAACCAACGTTACCTTTTCCATCATATCTCCCGTTTCTCCTCTTTTTCCTCGAAATGATCCTGAAACACAAACCATCTCTGTCCGAAATAATTCAGCACCACAAACAGACACATCCCTGCCAGCATGGCGACATTCCCCTGAACCTTTTCATTTATATCTGACAACAACCAGGAAATCAACGGCTTTGCCGCCCCGTATGCTGCCAGATAGCAAACCGCAATATTTACAATAAATCGTATCATCTGTTTCAAAGACTTTTCCTTATTCTGAAACGTGAAATATTTATTCAGGAAATAACTTACAATACTCCCGACAACATAATTTGCTGCGGATGAAATCCAATAACTAACAGAAAAGAAATTATATAAAACAAACATAACCCCTGTTCCTACCAGGGTATTAATCACACCCACGATTAAAAATTTTATTGTTGTGATATCAATCAACTTTGATTTTTTCATCTTTTGCTCCGTTCTTTAATCTTGACATTTTCTATTATCAGCATTGTATCTCTGATTTAAGACAAAGTCAATTAAATCAGAGTTCAGAACATCTATCTAAAAGCTTCCCATTCCGGTTCATGTAAATCAAAACATACACTATCAATAACCTTTTGGCGTTCATGATCAAATACTACAATATTTAACCCTCGTTGATTTAAGGCATACTCCGTATCATTGATAATTACCGAACAACGATTTCCATATTCTTTACCGGCACTAAATACCGAAAATTCCGAATCATGAGTGCTCCCATGATAAACCAGCGGCTCCTTTCCTTTTTCCTCATAAATTTCATCTGGTGTAATCACAGCATAATAGCTAATATCCCACAAATCATACAACAAAGCCTTCAGTCCTAGTTCCTGAAATTTTTCCACAGCCTCTTCGTTCATAAACTTGGAGGCATCTTCCTTCACAGTCATAAAGATACTATATTCCTGCGCCTTAAACTCCACTAATTGGTCAAAATATTCTGACAATGTCCATGTTTCTTTTAATTTTCCTATCTGATACTGTGAATTCCATTTCTCTATCTTTTGTTTCCATCTATTCTCTGATCCATTTTTTTCGCTTTGGTTTGCTAAAACTTCATTTTCATACAAACTTTCAGCTAAAAAAGCTGTAAACTTTTCAGCACCATAGCTATTCAAGTGTCCCGAATTCATCCAATCCTTACCGTCCTGAATGCCAATCTTCACAAAAAGTTCTTCTGTATTATAATCTAGAAAAGGAATAGATAACTCATTTGCCAATTTTTGAATAGCGGTACTATTTCCCCTCGTCCACTCTGTGTCCGGAACAGAAATCAAACATAGTTTTATATTGTTGTTTTCACACAAATCCACCATACTTTTTATGTATTTACGTGTAGTTTCATCTATTTCCGGCTCATTGATGTGAGCATCAAACGCATTATACAAAACATTTTCATCTGCTGTAAATACTGGGCAATATCCATTCCTATTTGTTATAAACTTACTATCTGAAAAATCCTCTTCTGAAAGGCTATCCCACCGTGAATGATAATCCATAATCGTAAAAATCCGCGGAAGTAATCTTACACCCTCCAAATGCTTCTGCCATTCCCGAATTGCCTCTATTTTTACAGCGGACCAACGCATGTCATCTAGTGAACGTTTATAAGCGGCTTCATTCTCAAAAGCTTTATTTAAAATACCATAAGAATCCAGCAGCACATACTTTGGCGTTTGGTATTCCAGAGCTTCTTTTAAATAAAAATATCCTGTTGGTATATCCTGACTGGAAGAAGCCAAATCAAATCCTGTCAGACCTGTTTCTTCATAAAAGACGAGTGGATTCACTCCATTGTAAATATGACTACTCCCAAGAAATATTACGTCGATACTGTTCTGTGGTTCCTCATAAAAAGTTTTCCACATTTCTGTTTCCGGAGACTGCGATGCCGAATCAAAAAAATACTTTGGCTTTAAAATTCCGGAACATACAAAAAATATAACTCCAAATCCAATACACCATGTACATACTTTTAATATGGTTGTTATGACTTTCTTCCTTTTTTTCATACTTCCCTTTTCTCCTCTTCTGGTAACCGATCAAAACTGCATATATATGAAACTTCCGGCATCATATGCATCACCATAAATACCTAAAATGATGATTGCAAAAACGATTCCATATGAAAGAACACATTTTACAGGAAAACTACATTTTGTCATCCAAGAAGAGAAACTAACTCCCTGTTCATGAAGCAGATCTATCAAAAGCATTACCATCAGAAGAATCAGAAGCAGATACATATTGGTCTGCGAAAGTCCTAGATTAAACAAACTCCCATCAAAAAGCGTCCATGGATTCCATTTTGACACAGCTTTCTTTAATACCAATATCGCATCTGAAATAGATGGCATTCTAAAAAAAATCCATGCAAAACTCATCCAAAGAAATGTCCAGATTCGTTTCCACCATATACATACCATTGAGGTATCACGAATATGAAGCAGTGTATAACAATTTTTCCGTACCTTGTTGGTACATGCACCTACAATTTGAAAAATACCGTTCAATCCACCCCATATTAAAAAGCAAATTCCAGTTCCATGCCAGACTCCACTGATAAGAAATACAATCATAATATTTACATACTTTCGAATCATCCCTCTGCGATTTCCGCCTAAAGGAATGTAGATAAAATCCCTCAGCCAGGAAGTAAGAGAAATATGCCATCTTCTCCAAAAATCAGCCACAGAGACGGCAAGATATGGCTGTTTAAAATTTTCAGGCAGAGAAAAACCAAGTATTCGACCTACGCCTAATGCCATATGTGTACAGCCTGCAAAGTCAAGATAAATCTGAAAGGAATATCCGAACACTGCGACTAAGATAATAAAGCCCTCATACACATACAGACCATTGTACACATGATCCACTAAAATTCCCAGTCGATCTGCTATCACCATTTTTTCAAAATATCCACCCAACAGAATAAAAATTCCTTTTTGTATATTTTCCCAATCTGCTCTTACTTCCCTATTTTTTAACTGCGGCAAAAGATTCTCTGCCCTGTCAATCGGTCCAATCAACATCTCCGGAAAAAAAGCAATAAAAGAACACACAAGGATTATATTTTTCTCCGCTTTTATTTTGCCCTTGTAAATATCTGCCAGATATCCTATGGATTTAAATGTAAAATAAGATATCCCCAGAGGTAAAACAAGATTCCATCTAGAATATTTACAGAGTAAAAGCGGCAATAGCGCAGTAAACACTGCGCCATAAAGAAATATTTTCTTCTTTTTTGTTTCCAAACATCTGCCATAAAGATAAATAACCACAGAAAAACCAATCAAAAATAGAAGCACTTTCCAGTTATACGACCCGTAAAAAGCATAACTAATCAATAACAATACAATGCTCTTACATTTCTGTGGACTAATGTAATAAAATATCATCCCTAGTCCAAGGAATATTAGAAAATCAAACGAATTAAATGACATGTACTCTCCCCTCTAAAATTTCTTTATCTTGCCGCACTATTTTCACCATGCGTATCAAATACTATTCGATCGACAGGTTCTGCCAGTATACTTCTCCATTGTTCTCCAGATAAACCTTCCATCCATCTTTTAACAACTCTTCTTTCTTATTAATCTTCAAGTCTGATAATGGAATACTACACCAACTATACTTTTCATCCCAGTTTGCTTTCCATGATTTTTCTGTCATCTTCATAGGATAAAAACATTCTTTTTGATACTCTTCATCAAATTTGCCAATATAAACTTGCTGATAATAAGCATTAAGTCCTTCTTTATATACATATCCTTCTAAAATATTTCCACCTTTTTCATCTTTTGTAATAGAGAACTGACAAGATATACTATCATCAAATTTTGTACTGGTCAAGCTTTTTGGTAACACTTTGTTCGGAAATCATGCTCTATATC
>Bissell_p1__coassemble_321_pt1 | contig 36367 bp, 24 predicted proteins | sample Bissell_p1__metabat2_high_PE_036 | metagenome-assembled genome bin Bissell_p1
GTTATATGATTTTTGAAGAAATGCTGCGAGAGGAAAAACAGGAAGGATTAGAAGAAGGGCAATTAATGGCCCGGCAAGCGTCAGTTTTAGAATTCTTGGAAGAATTAGGTGATATTCCGGCAGAACTACAAGAAAAGATAAAGAACCTGGAAAATATCGAAAAACTGAAAATGCTGCTTAAGCTGGCAGTCAGGGCTGATTCTATAGCTGATTTTGAAAAAGAGGCGGAATCCTATTTTATTTCTGAGGAGTAAATGTCAATATATCTAAGGACTGTCGCATTAAGGTGTATTTATAAATATTCTTGACATGCATCTTAATGCGACAGCTTCATCTATCAAATTTCTTAAAAAAGTATCTTATTCATTCAATCATTTATCAAAAATAAAAAATTCACAGAGGAATTCTATAAACACATTTCATAAAGTCAAAAATTATTTTTCTGTTGTTTCTCTTCGGATTAAATAAGGAGTAATAACTTTATGTAGCGGTTTTTCTAAGGGAACGGGTTTTCTTTTCTTGCGTTCATTCATCTGTTCTACCAATAACTTTACTGCTTCGTGGGCAATTTGCTCAATGTGCTGTCCAACTGTGCTGATGGGGATAACTGCTTCTGTGGAAATCGGAGAGTCGTCAAATCCTACAATGTAATAATCATCAGGAAGGTGGCCGTAACGCTGAATCAGGAGATTTAGAAATACATTTGCATGGGTATCACTGGAAACAAAGATGCCTTTTCTCTGATTCGGATAGGTCTTCTCCAGTTCATCCACTACTTCGCTCAGATTTTTCCGCATGAATTCATAAGTATTTCCCAGGTCTTTGTAGATGATACGGTGATTCAGATTTTTTTCTTCGCAAATATCCAGAAATCCTTTGATACGTCCATAGGCAGGAATTTCCGGTGCTGTAGGTGTGTTAATGTGAATAAAGACATCGCACTTATGGCTCACCAGAAGGCTGGTGGCCTGAACACCGCCCATGTAGTTATCTGTATTTACGCTGGATACATACTGATCTTCCCTTTCAATCGTTACAATCGGAATGTGCAGGTCAGCAAGTTCTTTGGAAGGAATGGTAAAGCTTAAAATAATCAGGCCTTCGATTTTGTAGGCCAGCAGTTCCTGAATATACTGACGTTCCGTATCCGCATGTTCATTTCCGATAAATACAAGAAATTTATAGCCAAACTCCTCGTAAGTCTGAAGAATCTGATTCAGCATTTCCGAATAATAATGGTTATGAAGATTGGGAATGATGATACCGATAAATTCTGTTTTTCCGTTTGCCAGAATCCTGGCAACTTTATTCTCTTTATAATTTAATTCTACTAAAGCTTTTGAGATGATTTCCTGGTTTTCCAAAGTAAGGGAATCAGGATTGTTAAAATACCGGGAAATAGTAGTTTTGGAAAAGTTGGTGTATTTTGCAATGTCATCAAAAGTCACATTTTTTTTCTGCTTCATAAGTTCCCCTTTTCATGATTTTTCGTGAAATATCATTGTCTGAAGTATAACAGAAACTTTGTGAAAGGACAAGAAATAATCGGTTAAGTAACCGGTTTTGTAAAATGCTCCCAAATTTGTAGAAAGGAAATCGTATATTTTTTACAAACTTTATGGAGAGGGCAAAAAATCAGCCAAATTTATTGACGGAAAAGTGTATTTATGCTAGTATGAAACTAGAAAGTAACCGGTTACTTTACCGGTTACTAACAGGGAAAGAACCAGGAAAAACAGGAAGAGTTCTAAAATATGAAATATTGAATTAAGGAGGAGAAAAGCATGAAGAAAAAAGCAGTGACAAGAATGCTGGCATCAATACTTGCAGGAGTGCTGGCATCCACAGCACTTACAGGGTGCACCTTTGGTTTTGCCAGCGACCCGGATGACCCCAATGAGGTAAAGGAAAAGGAGCCTATTGATACTTCTACAGATACTTTTCAGTATGATTCCAGTCTTAACGGAACGAACATTACACTTTTAAACTCCAAGGCAGAGATTCAGAGTGCACTGGAAGAGATGGCGGCACAGTTTCAGGAGAAAGCAGGGGTACATATTGAGGTTATGCCGGTGACAGATGGTGATTCTCCTTATACTAAGGTGGTAAGCCTTTATAACTCAGGAACTCCGGCTACTATGGCAATCCTGGATACCACAGATGTGATTGCACTTGCAGAGGAAAAAGCCTTGGACTTATCAGAAGAGCAGTGGATCGGTGAAGCAGAAGAGTATATCACAAAGGTCAATGACAAGGTGTACAGTTTTCCGCTTTGTATTGAGGGGAGAGGGTTAATTTATAATAAAGCAGTGATTGAAGAAACATTGGGAAAAACTTTTGAACCAGAATCTATCACTACACAGGAAGAATTCAAAGGGCTTCTGGAGGAATTGAGAGAAGCAGGCATGGAACGCCCAATTTCCGTGGCAAAGGAAGACTGGTCTTTAGGAGCACATCAGCTTCAGTATATTTATGAAACGGAAGACGGAACCTCTCCGGGAGCACAGGAAGTCATTGAAGAGATCAAAGACGGAACATTAGAATTGCGCGAATATGCCCGTCTGGACCAGTTCCTGGATATGTTTGACATTTTAAGAGAATACAATGTGGCAAAAGCAGATCCACTTGGTGCAGATTACGATGAAATGGCCATTGATCTTGCAGATGGAAAGACTGCTTTCTGGTTAAACGGAAACTGGGCGTGGCCAAATCTGGAAGAAGCCGGAGCAGAGACAGAGGATGCATATGGTTTTCTGCCGTATTATTTGAACAATGACACAGAAGATTTTGTAAACAACAAGATTCAGGCATCTCCTTCCAAACAGGTGATGATTGACGGACAGCTTGCTACAGAAAAGGAGCAGGCAGCGGCAAAGGAATTTTTAAACTGGATTGTTTACAGTGAGATTGGACAGCAGATGATTGTAAAGTCAGCCAGCCTGATACCACCTTTCCAGAATAATCCTTATGAGCCGAAAGACCCATTAAGCCGTGATATTTATGAGAAGGCTCATGAAGGAAAAACTTTTAATGCATCTGCCATTGTTCCAAATGACCACTGGGCTGTTCTGGGAGCTGCTATGCAGAAATATCTGGCAGGAAGAAGTGACAGAGAGGAACTGACCAGTTCTATTGAAAAATACTGGGCAGAGCAGAAATAAGAGAAAGAAGGCGGAATCTATGAAATCAACGAATAATAAAAAAGACTTCTGCATGTTTGCATTACCGGGAATGTTTTGCTTCTTTGCAGTGGTGATCGTACCTTTTATATATGGTGTATATCTTACCCTGACAGACTGGAATGGTGTATCCAAAGTGAAAAATTTTATTGGGCTTGCCAATTTCGCAGGGGTTCTGAAAGATGCACAGTTCTGGAGTTCTTTGGCACTAACGTTTAAATATGTAATCGCAGTGGTTGTTCTTGTAAATGTACTGGCGTTTGCCATTGCTTATCTTCTTACACGGGGAATCAAGGGACAGAATTTCTTCCGTGCAGGATTTTTTACACCAAACTTAATTGGCGGTATCGTGCTTGGGTATATCTGGCAGTTTGTATTTTCCAGAGTATTTGTAAATATTGGCGAGAGTACAGGCTGGCCCTTTTTTGAGGCTTCCTGGCTGTCAGATCCAAACAAAGCATTTCTGGCTCTGGTAGTGGTTTCTGTATGGCAGCTTTCCGGCTATATGATTTTAATTTATGTAGCAGGATTTATGGGATTAAGCAAAGATGTTATGGAAGCAGCGAATATTGACGGGGCATCCGGCTGGGTGAAATTAAAGAACATTATTATGCCACTTATGATGTCTTCCATTACCATTTGCCTGTTTTTAACACTGTCAAGAGCTTTTATGGTATATGATGTGAACCTGTCCCTGACAGCAGGTGCTCCTTACGGAACAACAGAGATGGCGGCAATGCATGTGTATGAAAAAGCCTTTACCTCAAGACAGTTCGGTATAGGGCAGGCAGAAGCATTTATATTGTTTATCATTGTAGCCTGCATCAGCGGCCTGCAGGTATATTTCACAAAGAAGAAGGAGGTTGAAGCATAATGAACCAGGATACACAGATTGGCGGAAATAAGAAAAAAATAACGAATATGATTTCAACAGCAGCATTGCTGGTTTTGTTTGTGGCATATATGTTTCCCTTTGTAATGGTGCTGATCAATTCCCTGAAACAGAAAAGAGATATTATCAAAAGCCCGTTTTCCTGGCTGTTTACGATTAAAGGATTATCCTTTGATAACTTTGTAAAAGCATTTACACAGATGGACTTTCCGAGAGCTTTTGGAAATTCTCTGATTGTAACGGTTTCAGCGACTGTGCTGGTAACCTTGTTTGCATCTATGCTTGCCTATTATATTGTACGTCACAATAATAAGATTTCTAAACTGACGTTTTCCTTTATGGTGGCTTCTATGATCATTCCGTTCCAGGCAATCATGATTCCGCTGGTCAGCATTTACGGAGGAACTTTAAATATCCTGAACCACAGAGCAACCTTGGTTTTTATGCATACCGGATTTTCCATGGCAATGTCTGTATTTATGTTCCATGGCTTTATCAAGGGAAGTATGCCCATTGCATTGGAGGAGGCAGCTTATATTGATGGATGTACACACAGCCAGACATTTTTTAAGATTGTATTCCCACTGTTGAAACCGATTATTTCTACAATGACAATTTTAAATGCTATGGCTTTCTGGAATGATTTCCTTTTGCCATCACTGGTACTGACAGATAAGAAGCTTCTGACTTTGCCATTGTCTACCTACAGTTTTTATGGTACCTATTCTGCTGATTACGGAACAATCATGGCAGGATTGCTGCTGTGTGTGATTCCGATTTTAATCCTGTATGTTATTTTGCAGAAACAGATTATCAGCGGAGTAGTTGCAGGTGCAGTAAAATAAAGATATAAGTATAAAGGGAGTATCTGGTTATGATAAAAGACATATTACATGTAAAGGCCCCAGGGAACTGGATCAATGACCCAAATGGATTTATTTATTATAAAGGAAACTATCATTTGTTCTATCAGTATTTTCCATATGCACCGGAATGGGGAACCATGCACTGGGGTCATGCAGTCAGCGAAGATCTGGTACATTGGCAGCACCTTGGAGTGGCTTTGTATCCAACCAAGGACTATGACAGAAATGGTATTTTTTCAGGAAGTGCCATGGAAAAGGATGGAGAGCTGTATCTTTATTATTCAGCGGTAAAGTATCTTGAGGCAGAAAAAGAAAATATCCATCTTGCAAAAGATGAAAAATTTGAGACAAGCCAGGCCATGATCATTTCTGAGGATGGGGTTCATTTCGATAACATACATGAAAAAAAACAGATTATCCCTGTGATTCATGAGGAAGAAATAGGACATCCCACCCATACCAGAGATCCAAAAGTCTGGAAACATCATGATAGATACTATATGATTTTGGGAAGTACTATAACCGGAATAAAAGGAAGGGTGCTATTTTATACAAGTACAGACGGAAGAACCTGGAACTATGCAAATCAATATACGCATAAGGATTTTGGGACTGTTCTGGAATGTCCGGATCTTTTTGAACTACAGGGGCAGTATGTATTCCAGGGTTCTCCTATGCATATTATGGATGACGGATTGGAATACGCCAGCCATCCGGTTTGTGCTCTTGCAGATTTCGGGGAGGAGAATTGTGAGTTGTGTCTGAGCAGCAAGATGCAGATTGTGGATTACGGATTGGATCTGTATGCACCTCAGACCAATATAGACAAGGATGGAAACCGTGTGATGATTGCCTGGATGCGTATGCCAAAGGCTGTAAACAGCAACGGAGAACGTGGTGTCTGGAACGGGATGATGTGTGTGCCAAGAATCATGGAAATCAGAGAAAATCATATTTATTTCCGGCTCCATCCGCAGACAGACCAGTATCTGTCAAGAGAAATAAAGGACAGGGAAAGCCTGGACTGGAAACAGCCTTTCCGCATCAAAGCGGTTTTGAAACAAGGCGGCAGACTGGATATCGGAGGCTATCAGATCGTGGCAGAGGATGACCGTATTCGAACAGACAGAAGCAAGGTGTTTGGTTCTATGGAAGGATACAGACTGAAAGCGGAAACCCCAGAGCTTGGAGGAAGATACGAGCTGGATATTCTTGTAGATGAAAATTTAATTGAAATTTTTGTGAATGAGGGTCAGTATGTACTTAGCCATGTTGTATATAACCTCCAAAAGAAACTTATAGGACCGGTGGATAAGATATTGTCAGGTGCGGAGGATGAATATGAAGAAAAGTGCTGCTGTATTTCAGAAAAGATTAGCAAAACATCATGACGAGCTGAGATGGCTGTACATGGAATTGTACGGCAATGAATCTATGTTTGCAGAGCTTACTTCTCAGATGTATGAGTATTATCAGGCCAGAAAAATAAGCCTGAAAAACAGAGATGAAAAGAAAGAAGCACACCCGGATTGGTTTAAGAAAAATGATATGCTGGGGATGATGCTTTACATTGATAATTTTGCCGGAAATATCAAGGGCGTACAGGAAAAGCTGGATTATTTAAAGTCTTGTAATGTAAACTGTATTCACCTGATGCCGTTTCTGGATTCTCCAGAAGGGCGTTCTGACGGCGGGTATGCGGTGGCAGATTTTCGTAAGGTAAGACCAGACCTGGGAACCATGGAAGATTTGGCGGTGCTTACAGAGGATTGTCACAGAAAAAATATGAATGTATGTATGGACTTTGTTATGAACCATACTTCTGAGGATCACGAGTGGGCAAAACGTGCCAGACAGGGTGACGGAGAGTACATGAGCCGGTATTTCTTCTATGATGATTATGATATTCCGCGGAAATACGAGGAGACTGTGCCACAGGTATTCCCTACCACAGCCCCTGGTAATTTTACATACCTTCCAGAGATGAACCATTATGTCCTGACCACGTTTTATCCATATCAGTGGGATTTGAACTATAAAAATCCAAGAGTGTTTAACGAAATGATGTATAATTTCCTGTATCTGGCAAACCAGGGAATTGATATTATCCGTATCGATGCAGTTCCATATATTTGGAAAGAACTGGGAACCTCCTGCAGAAACCTTCCAAAAGTGCATACCATCGTGAGAATGATGAGGATTATCGGTGAAATTGTGTGTCCAAGTGTTATTTTACTTGGAGAAGTGGTAATGGAACCGGAAAAAGTAGTGCCATATTTCGGAACAGTAGAAAAACCAGAATGCCACATGCTGTATAATGTAACCACTATGGCGACTACCTGGCATAGTCTTGCCACAGAAGATATCCGCCTGTTAAAGCAGCAGATGGATGCGGTTAATCAGCTTCCGAAGGAGTACACCTTCCTAAACTATCTGCGCTGCCATGATGATATTGGATGGGGACTTGATTTTGATACCCTGAAATGGTGGGGCATGGAAGAGATTCCTCATAAGAGGTTCTTAAATGATTTTTATACAGGGAAATACGAAGGAAGTGTCAGCAGAGGAGAGCTTTATAATGACGACCCGGTGACACAGGATGCCAGATTTTGTGGAACTACTGCATCCATGTGCGGGGTGGAGAGTGCTGGATTTGAACAGGACGAAGAGAAGCTGGAGGCAGCAGTCTGCCTGGATCTGATGCTTCATGCATACATGCTCACGCAGTCTGGTATCCCCATGCTTTACAGCGGGGATGAAATCGGACAGATCAATGATTATACATACAAAGAAAACCCACTGAAAAGGGAAGATTCCCGGTATATCCACAGAGGTGTCTTTCACTGGGAACTGGAGAAGAAACGTGCTAATCTGTCTACGGTGGAAGGAAAAATTTTCCATGGATTGGACAGAATGGAAAAAATCCGCAGACAGGAGAAGGTGTTTGATGCTTCTGCCAGTGTCTATACTTATGATGTGCATGATGATGGAATTCTCTGTATCATGAGAGAAAAAGATAAAGAAAAGTTTTTTGGGATTTTCAATTTCAGCAGCAGTGACAAAACTGCCTGGATGCAGGAAGAGGGAGAGTACGAAAATCTTGTGACAAAGAAAACTCTGGAGATGAAAGATGTGCAGATTCCGGCACATACATTTATCTGGGCAAAACGGAAATAAGAAAACGCTGGCTTGGCCTGATTGTGATATCACAGGCTGAGCCAGCGTTTTAAAGTCTATTTATCATTATTCGATGACTTTCAGCCATCCCTTTGGAGCTTCCAGTCTTCCCATCTGAATACCGGTAAGTGTGTCATAGAGTTTCTGTGTTACAGGCCCCATAGCTTCCATACCGCTTGGGAAGCAGATTTCTTTTCCGTGGTCAATGATTTTTCCTACTGGAGAGATTACGGCAGCAGTACCACACAGACCGCATTCTGCGAAATCTTTCACCTCGTCCAAATATACTTCTCTTTCTTCTGCTTCTAATCCCAGGTATTCTTTTGCCACATACATCAGGGAGCGGCGTGTAATAGAAGGAAGGATGCTGTTGGATTTTGGTGTGACTACCTTTCCGTCTTTTGTGACGAACAGGAAATTGGCACCGCCTGTTTCTTCTACCTTTGTACGTGTACCTGCATCCAGATACATATTTTCATCAAATCCCTGGTTGTGAGCGTCTACGATGGCATGCAGGCTCATGGCATAGTTCAGCCCTGCTTTGATATGTCCGGTTCCGTGAGGTGCAGCACGGTCAAAATCACTGACACGGATGGTCAGAGGTTTTACACCGCCTTTGAAGTATGGACCTACCGGAGTGGTGAATACACGGAACTGGTATTCGTCAGCAGGTTTCACACCAATAACAGGATTCGTTCCGAACATATAAGGACGGATATATAAGGTTGCACCAGAGCCATAGGGAGGTACATAGGCAGCATTTGCCTTTACTGTCTGTACGATAGCGTCAATAAAGCGTTCTTCAGGGAATACCGGCATTTCCAGTCTTCTGGCAGAATCAGCCATACGGCTGGCATTTAAGTCCGGGCGGAATGTGACAATGCGCCCATCCTGTGTAGTATAAGCCTTCATACCTTCGAATACAGTCTGGGCATACTGCAGTACACCTGCACATTCGCTGAGCACTACTTTATCATCTTCTGTCAATGTTCCTTCATCCCATTTACCGTCTCTGAAATCAGATACAAAACGATAATCTGTTTTTACATATCCAAAACCAAGGTTAGACCAGTCAATGTTCTTTTTCTCCATGATAAGTTCCTCCATTCTGCCGCCTGATGCGGTATGTCATCTGAATTTTTTATCATTATAAAACTTTAACGTGTGAATTGCAAGAGATGTTCCGTTGCTTTTTTAGAATCTTTCATATATAATTTAAGAGAAACCATTCAGTAACAAGTAAGGAGTGACAAGGATGTCAGGAAATGACTGGAATAGATTAGGCAGGGATGTAAAAGATATTGTTCAGAATGCCATTGATACAGGGAATTTTGGAGCCTTAAACCGGGATTTGGGAGTTACCTTAGAAAACGCTCTTGGGAATATGGCCAGGAGCCTGAAAAATCCAGGATCAAATGGTTTTGCCGGAACTTATAGCAGCTCATCGGAGCGAATGCAGCGGGCAAGAGAGAAATTTGCACTTTTTGTGAATACCAGGAAGATGAAGGCAGGTAGCATTACGGCATTGGTGGTAGGACTGGCTCTTGCTATAAGCTGTGGCTTTGCTCTTGGAATTGTAGGAGTGACTGCGTTGTTCTTGGATGCTATTGTGAAGCCTTTTGCAATCACTGCAAGCGTGCTTCTTCCCATAGGGTTGATGGGGGTGGCAGCAGCAATCTGGGGGAATCAGACCAGGAAAAAGATAGCAAGATTCCGTTCTTATGTAAAAACCTTGAATGGAAAACCGTATGGAAGTATCAAAGATCTGGCAAAAAGTGTGAGAAAGTCAGAGAAGTTTGTAATCAAAGATATTGAGAAAATGATCGAGAAGAGGATGTTCCTGGAAGGACATCTGGATAGCAGCCAGACCTGCCTGATTGCAAGTGACGAAGCATATGAGCAGTACATGGAGACAGAGCGGAATGTGCAGAGAATGAAAGAGCAGGAAGCGAAAAAACCTAAAAAACAGCTTTCTGAGGAAGCAAGCAAGATTATCGAGGCCGGAAACCAGTACATTGAAGATATCAGAAGAAGCAATGATGCCATTCCAGGAATCGAGATTTCAAATAAAATGTATCATCTTGAAAACGTGATCCGCCGTATTTTCCAGAGAGTGGAGCAGCATCCTGAGCTTATTGATGACCTTCATAAGTTCATGGACTACTATCTGCCTACCACCATGAAACTGCTGAATGCCTATGAGGAGCTGGATAAGCAGGATGCAGTGGGTGAGAATATTCAAAGTGCGAAACAGGAAATAGAAAACACCCTGGATACCATTAATGATGCCTTTGAGAATCTGTTAGACAGTTTTTATAAAGAAACAGCATGGGATGTGTCCTCAGATATTTCAGTATTGAAAACCATGTTTGCCCAGGAAGGGCTTACCGGTAAGGATAACTTTAATAAGAAAGGAAACTAGAGAGTATGAGTGAAGAATTTAAGGATTTTACTGTAACACCTACTTTAACCTTTGAACCATTGAAAGAAGAAGCACCGGTGGCACAAGTGAAGAAAGAAGATCCTGCAAAGCCTCAGATGGATGACAGTATTCTTTCACCGGAAGAGAGAAAAATGGTCGATGATTTTTCCAAGCAGATTGATATTCGCAATTCTACAGCGATTCTCCAGTATGGAGCCGGAACACAGAAGAAGATGGCTGATTTTTCAGAAGAAGCCCTGGACAAAGTAAGAACCAAGGATTTAGGAGAAGTGGGAGATCTTCTGGAAGATGTTGTGACAGAATTGAAAAATTTCGACGCTGAGGAAGAGCGAAAAGGCATTATGGGATTTTTTAAGAAGGGTGCAAATAAGCTGGAATCCATGAAAAATAAATATTCCAAGGCAGAGGCGAATGTAAACAAAATCGTGGAAACACTGGAGAAACATCAGATTCAGCTTATGAAGGATGCTGCGATTATGGACAAAATGTATGCTTTGAATTTGAATTATTTCAAAGAACTGTCCATGTACATCCTGGCAGGAAAAAAGAAATTAGAGGAAATCCGTGCCACAGAGCTTCCACAGCTTATGAGCAAGGCTCAGATAAGTGGATTGCCGGAAGATGCCCAGGCAGCCAAGGATTTGGATTCTCTGTGTGACCGTTTTGAAAAGAAGATCCATGACCTGGAACTGACCAGGATGATTGCGATTCAGACGGCTCCCCAGATCCGGCTGGTTCAGGGAAATGATACTCTGATGGCAGAAAAAATCCAGTCTACCATTGTAAATACCATTCCATTGTGGAAAAGTCAGATGGTGATTGCCCTTGGTGTGGCTCATTCTACAGAAGCAGCGAAGGCTCAGAGGGAAGTTACGGATATGACCAATGCACTTCTTCAGAAGAATGCAGAGACTTTGAAGCTGGCTACCGTAGAAGCTGCAAAAGAATCAGAGAGAGGTATTGTAGATATTGAAACACTTCAGAAGACGAATGAAGCATTGATCAGTACCTTTGATGAGGTCATGGCAATCCAGAGGGAAGGCCGGGAAAAGAGAAGGGCAGCAGAGGCAGAAATCTACCGCCTGGAAGGAGAACTGAAACAGAAATTATTGCAGATTCAGAACTAAGGAGGGATTTGCTGTGTATCGTGAACATACAAAAGTAATACAGATTGGAGACCGGAAAATAGGCGGGGGGAATCCTGTGCTGATTCAGTCTATGACAAATACCAGGACAGAAGATGTAGAAGCTACTGTACGGCAGATTCTGGAGCTGGAGGCAGCAGGATGCGAGATTATCCGCTGTACCGTGCCGAGCCAGGAAGCGGCAGAGGCTCTGAAAGAGATAAAAAAACAGATTCATATCCCACTGGTAGCAGATATTCATTTTGACTACAAAATGGCTATTGCAGCAATGGAAAACGGGGCTGACAAAATCAGAATCAATCCGGGAAATATCGGCGGCCAGGAGAGAATCAAAGCAGTGGTGGATGTGGCAAAGGAGCGTAACATTCCCATCCGTGTAGGCGTCAACAGCGGTTCTCTGGAAAAAGAACTGGTGGAAAAATATCATGGCGTTACCGCTGAGGGTCTGGTAGAGAGTGCTTTGGATAAAGTAAAAATCATCGAAGATCTGGGGTATGATAACCTGGTAATCAGTATTAAATCTTCTGATGTGATGATGTGTGTGAAAGCCCATGAAATCTTAGCAGAGAAAACACACTATCCGTTGCATGTAGGCATTACAGAGGCAGGAACCCTGTATTCCGGTAACATTAAATCAGCCGTAGGACTTGGCATTATTCTTTCTCAGGGAATCGGGGATACCATCCGTGTGTCTCTTACTGGTGATCCGGTGGAAGAGATTAAATCCGCAAAGAGGATTTTGAAAACGCTCAATCTTAGAAAAGGCGGAATTGAGGTAGTATCCTGTCCTACCTGCGGCAGAACAAAAATTGATCTGATCGGACTTGCAAACCAGGTGGAAACCATGGTACAGGAATTCCCTCTGGATATCAAGGTTGCTGTGATGGGATGTGTAGTAAACGGGCCAGGTGAGGCAAAGGAAGCTGACATCGGCATTGCAGGAGGCAAAGGTGAGGGTCTTTTGATCAAAAAAGGTGAGATTGTGCGGAAGGTGCCGGAAGACCAGCTTCTGGATACTCTTCGTGAAGAATTAAGAAATTGGCAAGCATAAATGGAGGCATGGTGAATGGAGAAAGAATTTCTGGATGTGTTCCGGAATCTGGAATTAAATGGAGAACTAAAGGCACTTCTACAGGAAGTGGTGGTCACAAAAGTTTCTATTAACCAGAGAAAGGATCATATCAGGGTCTATATCCAGAGCCGGCAGTGGATTCATAAAAAATATATTTATGCACTGGAGGAGGCCATTGCCTCCCAGTGCTTCAGAGGCGTACCGATGACCGTAAAGGTGCTGGAAAAATTTGTGTTATCAAGCCAGTACACACCGGAATTATTTTTCGATGCATACAAGTCATCTATGAGCCTGGAACTGAAAAATTACAGCATTCTGGTGTTTAATATGTTCCGGAATGCTGTAATTACGTTTCCAGAGATCAATCAGATGCATCTGGTACTGCAATCCACGGTTCTGGCAAAGAGCAAAGAAGAGGAACTAATCGGTTATATTGAGAAGGTATTTTGCGAGCGGAGTGGTTTTTCCCTCCGGGTGGAGACAGAGTATCAGGAAGCAAAAGAAAGCAAATACCGAAAGAACAGTGATATCAGGATTCTACAGGAAGCAGAGCATATCATTGAAATGTCTGCTCTTGGCAGAGGAAAAGAAGAGGAGATACCGGTACAGGAAGAACCTGTGAAGAAAGAAGAGAAAAAACAGACTGTTTCCGGTAAAAAGAAGGCAGAAGAAAAATCCTTTAAAACGGAAAAAGGAAAAGCAAAGAATGACAGGAACTTTTCCTCTGATTTCAAACGCAGCGTAAAACGTTCCGATAACCCGGATGTACTTTACGGACGAGATTTTGAGGACGAGGCAATTCCGCTGGAAAGCATTCAGTCTGAGATGGGAGAAGTCTGCATCCGTGGACAGATCATGACTCTTGAAAAAAGAGAAATCCGTAATGAAAAGACCATTATTATATTTTCTATCACGGATTTCACGGATTCCATTACAGTAAAGATGTTTTCCAGAAATGACCAGGTAGCAGAAATTACAGAAGGTGTGAAAGAGAAAGCCTTTGTAAAACTAAAAGGTGTTACTACCATTGACCGTTATGATAGCGAACTGACCATTGGTTCTGTTGTGGGAATCAAAAAAATCTCAGAATTTAGAAATACCAGGTTTGATAATGCACCAGAGAAGCGTGTGGAACTTCACTGCCACACCAAAATGAGCGACATGGATGGTGTGTCCGATGCAAAGGCACTGATCAAACGGGCCTATGAATGGGGACACAAGGCAATTGCCATCACAGACCACGGGGTTGCACAGTCCTTCCCGGAAGCAAATCACTGCTTTGATGCCTGGGGAGGTGTTGTGCCTCAGGATGCAGATTTTAAGGTCATCTACGGAGTGGAGGCTTATCTGGTAGATGACTTAAAAGGAATTGTGCAGAACAGCAAAGGCCAGAGCCTCCATGATGCTTTCGTTGTTTTTGATATCGAGACCACAGGTTTTTCTGCTATGAAAGACAAAATCATTGAAATTGGTGCTGTAAAAGTGGTAGATGGAAAGATTACAGAGCGTTTTTCTGAGTTTGTAAATCCACAGATCCCTATTCCGTTCCGGATTGAGCAGCTTACCAGCATCAACGATAACATGGTAAAAGATGCTCCTACCATTGATGTGATTCTGCCTCAGTTTGAGGAGTTCTGCCGTGGATGTGTCATGGTAGCCCACAATGCAGAGTTTGATATGAGCTTTATCCAGAAAAATTATGCGGATATTGGGATTCAGAGAGAAGATACCATAGTAGATACGGTTGGTATGGCCCGTTTTCTGCTGCCCCAGTTAAACCGTTTTAAGCTGGATACAGTAGCCAAGGCAGTAGGTGTTTCCCTGGAGCACCACCACAGGGCCGTGGATGATGCTGCCTGTACGGCAGAAATCTTTGAAAAATTTATTCCCATGTGCGAGGAACGGGATATCATGGACTTGGATGATTTGAATAAAAAGGGAGCTGTGTCAGTAGAATCGGTACAGAAGATGCCCACATACCATGCCATTATCCTGGCTAAAAATGATGTGGGAAGAGTCAATCTGTATCACCTGATTTCAGATTCCCACCTGATTTATTATCACAGAAGACCCAGGATTCCCAAAAGTCTGTACCTGAAATACCAGGAGGGACTGATGATTGGCTCTGCCTGTGAGGCAGGGGAACTGTATCAGGCAATCTTAAACGGAAGGCCGGAGGCAGAGATTGCCCGGCTGGTAAACTTCTATGATTATCTGGAAGTTCAGCCCCTTGGAAACAATGCCTTTATGATACGAAATGAAGACCGGTCTGATATTAATTCAGAAGAAGACCTGCAGGAAATAAACCGTAAAATTATAAAACTGGGAGAAGCCTTTAATAAGCCGGTGGTGGCTACCTGCGATGTGCATTTTCTGGACCCAGAAGATGAGGTGTACCGTAGGATTATTATGGCTGGAAAAGGCTTTGATGATGCAGATGACCAGGCACCTCTGTATCTGCGTACAACAGAGGAAATGCTGGAGGAATTTGCTTATTTAGGAAGAGAAAAAGCAGAGGAAATTGTCATTGAAAATCCGAATAAGATTGCAGATATGGTAGAAAAAATTTCACCTATTCATAAAGGAAAATGTCCTCCTGTCATCGAAAATTCAGATGCCATGTTAAGAGAAATCTGCTACAACCGTGCACATGAAATTTATGGAGAAGAGCTTCCTAAAATGGTAGAAGAACGTCTGGAAAGAGAATTAAATTCCATTATTTCCAATGGCTATGCGGTTATGTATATGATTGCTCAGAAACTGGTGTGGAAGAGCAACAGTGACGGTTACCTGGTAGGTTCCAGAGGTTCTGTAGGTTCTTCCTTTGCTGCTACGATGTCGGGAATTACGGAAGTAAATCCTTTAAGTCCTCATTATTATTGTGCAAAATGTCATTATGCGGATTTTGATTCCCCGGAAGTCCGGGAGTATTCAGGAAGAGCCGGATGTGATATGCCGGATAAAAACTGTCCGGTGTGCGGAGAGCCACTTGTAAAAGAAGGATTTGACATTCCCTTTGAGACTTTCCTGGGATTTAAGGGAGATAAGGAGCCGGATATTGACCTGAACTTTTCCGGGGATTACCAGGGAAAAGCACACCGCTATGTAGAGGTTATTTTCGGTGCAGGACAGACCTTTAAGGCAGGAACCATTGGTACGCTGGCTGAAAAAACAGCCTTTGGGTATGTGAAAAATTATTACGAGGAGCGGGGCCAGCGGAAACGAAACTGCGAGATTAACCGCATTGTCCAGGGATGTACCGGAGTTCGGAGAACCACAGGACAGCATCCGGGAGGTATCATTGTACTTCCTATTGGATGGGATATTGAAGAGTTTACCCCAGTACAGCATCCTGCAAATGATATGAACAGTGACATTATCACCACACATTTTGATTATCATTCCATTGACTCCAACCTGTTGAAGTTGGATATCCTGGGACACGATGATCCTACTATGATTCGTATGCTGGAGGACTTGACAGGGATCAATGCCAAGGAAATTCCACTGGATTCCAAGGAAGTTATGTCTTTGTTTAAGGGCACAGAGGCACTGGGGCTGACACCGGCGGATATCAGAGGCTGTCCTCTGGGATGCCTGGGGATTCCGGAATTCGGAACAGAGTTTGCCATGCAGATGTTAATTGACGCCAATCCTACGTCTTTTTCGGATTTGGTGCGTATTTCCGGTCTGTCCCATGGTACAGATGTATGGCTTGGAAATGCTCAGGATTTGATTAAATCAGGGACAGCGACCATTACCACCTGTATCTGTACCCGTGATGATATTATGATCTATCTGATCAATAAAGGTCTGGAGCATGGACAGGCATTTACCATTATGGAGAGTGTCCGTAAGGGAAAAGGACTGAAGCCGGAGTGGGAAGAAGAAATGAAAAAGCATAATGTACCGGACTGGTATATTGGCTCCTGTAAGAAGATTAAATATATGTTCCCAAAAGCCCATGCAGCGGCTTATGTTATGATGGGATGGAGAATTGCCTACTGTAAGATTTTCTATCCACTTGCTTATTATGCAGCGTATTTTAGTATCCGTGCCACTGCTTTTTCTTATGAACTTATGTGCCAGGGAAAAGAAAAACTGGAATATTTCATGGATGATTATGAGAAAAGAAAAGATACGCTCAGCAAAAAAGAGCAGGATACCTATAAGGATATGAAGATTGTACAGGAGATGTATGCAAGAGGATTTGAGTTTGTGCCCATTGATATTTATAAGGCAAATGCCCATACCTTCCAGATTATAGACGGAAAACTGATGCCGGCACTGGATACCATTGAAGGCCTTGGAGACCGTGCAGCAGATGCTGTAGTGGCAGCTGCAGAAGAAGGAGAATTTCTCTCTTTAGATGACTTCAGAAACAGGACAAAAGTTACGGTTTCCACCATTGAGCTGATGAATGATCTGGGGCTTTTTGGAAAACTTCCACAGTCAAATCAGATGTCTTTGTTTGATTTTCAGTAAAGTTTTTTGCCTTTTTTTGAAAAAATTTATTGCAAGAAAGCATAATTCGCTATATGATGTAATGGAAAAAAGAAAGAAGAGGAAAGGTGAAATTATGCAGGAATACAAACCATTTAAAGAAGGTAAAGTGCGTCAAATTTTTGATATTGGTGACCAGCTTGTAATGTATGCGACAGACAGAATATCCGCATTTGATTACATCCTGAAGAATAAGATTACAGACAAAGGTGCGGTTCTCACCAAAATGTCCAAGTTCTGGTTTGATTTTACAAAAGATATTGTTCCCAATCATATGATTTCCACAGACACGGAGGATATGCCGGAATATTTCAGACAGCCGGAATTTCAGAATCATGTGATGCTTTGTAAAAAGCTGGAAATGCTGCCTGTAGAATGTATTGTCAGAGGTTATATTTCAGGGAGTGGCTGGGCAAGTTACCAGGAAAATGGTACAGTATGCGGTATTTCCCTGCCGGAAGGCTTACAGGAATCCGATAAGTTGCCGGAACCTATTTATACACCATCCACAAAGGCAGAAATCGGTGATCATGATGAAAATGTTTCTTTTGAGGCAACGGTGAAAACTCTCGAAAAAGCATATCCGGGAAAAGGAAGGGAGTATGCAGAGAAACTGCGTGATTATACCATTGCACTTTACAAGAAATGTGCAGAATATGCATTGACCAAAAATATCATTATTGCGGATACCAAGTTTGAGTTTGGCCTGGATGAGAATGGGGAAGTGGTACTTGGTGATGAGATGCTCACACCGGACAGCTCCAGATTCTGGCCTCTTGACGGCTATAAGCCGGGACAGGGACAGCCTTCTTTTGATAAACAGTATGTGCGGGACTGGTTAAAAGCAAACCCGGACAGTGATTTCCTGTTGCCGGATGAAGTAGTAGAAAAGACGGTGGACAAGTACAAAGAAGCTTATGAACTGCTTTCCGGGGAGAAATTTTAGGAAGAATTCTCTATATTTATTAAGTATGAGCGGCTGGCTGATGTGGCCAGCCGTTGCTTTTTTACAACCCCAATTCTTTTAAAGCATCCATCAGCTCGTCATTTTTCTCCGGGCTCATGATACAGAAACGGATAAAGGAATTATCCAGAAACGGGAAGGTAGAGCAGTCCCGGATCATCAGGCCCTTTCTAATGCAATGATCAAATACCATTTCAGAAGTCACATCTTCTCTCAAAATCTTCACCAAAAGAAAATTAGAACAGGAAGGATATACTTTTACGTGCTCCCAGGTACTCATCAGTTCATACAGGCGGTTCCGCTCACTGGTAATCAGAGCTCTTGTTTTTTCGATATATTCTTTATCTGAGAACATGATACATCCTGCGATTTCCGCCAGGCTGTTGATGGTCCAAGGATTCTTCTTGGTATTAATATATTTTAGCAGGTCAGGATTTCCGGTTACGGCATATCCGAGACGGAGACCGGGAGCTGCAAAGAACTTAGAAATTCCTCTCAGTACAATGAGGTTATTGTAATTATTAGTAAGAGGAATGGAGGAAATCTTGCTTCCAGCATCTGTAAATTCTTCATAGGTCTCATCTACCATAACAGAAATACCAAACTGCATGGCACGGTCCAGGATTTTCCGCATGTCTTTTCTTGTAATGGCTGTGGAAGTCGGATTGTTCGGATTACACAGTACCAGAAGATCCAGGCTGTCATTGAGCCGGCTGCAGAAATCTTCCACATTTATCTGGAATAAATCTTCTTCTTTTAAAGGATAATAAAGAGTCTGTCCTCCCTGCAGGGCAATCTCACGTTCATATTCTGAATAGGTAGGGCCTAAGATCAGGGCTTTCTGGGGCTGGGTAGTCTGAATAAACAGGGAAATCAGCTCAGTAGAACCATTTCCTACAATGATATTATCAAATTCAGCACCGGTATAGTCGCAGATACTCTTGCGAAGCTTTGTGTAGTCACGGTCAGGATAAGTAGAAATAGCATCTACATGCTTGGAAAGAGTATCCCTGAGCATGGGAGAGATGCCAAGAGGATTGACGTTTGCAGAGAAACTGGTAATGTCCTCTTTTTTGATATGATAGATTTCTTCGATTTTTTCCAGGTCACTGCCATGGAAATGGTCTTTATGTTTCAGCATGGGAACGCCTCGCTTTCATGTTTATTGTACGTTGCACAGCAGACTGTTGTAGTGTATAATCCATAGTAGCAGATTGTGGTCAAGGATTCAATATGGAATTCATAGTTACGATACGAGACAGGGTAAGGGTGATAAATTGAAAACAAGAATGGAACAACTGATAAATGGAAGATTTGAGTATGATGTACCTGGACTGAAAATGTCTGCAGGAGAAATCGTACTGGATACCCTGCCAGAGGAAAAGCTTAGGGGAGAGCTGGAATTCTGGGCAGAAGATCATAGAAGAATTAAGGGAATGGCTTATTCCACTCACAGAAGATTTCTTTTAGGAAAAGAGAAATTTTCAGGAGAAACAGTACGGCTTCCCTATGGAATAGACGCAGAAGGCCTGGAAGGTCAGGATATCATTGAAGGAGAGATTGTATTAAGCACCAGTATAGGAGAATACAGGGTGCCTTTTTCAATTACTGTTAAGAAACCAGAGGTGCGTACTTCCCAGGGGGCAGTGCGGACACTGGAAGAGTTTGTAAATCTTGCAAAAGATGATTTCAGAGAGGCATATCAGTTATTTGCAGATGCCTCTTTTGCACAATTATTGAAAGACAGGGAAGAATTGCTGCCTTATTATGAGTCTATGTCAAAAGCACCTGTTCCCTATCAGAACCTGGAAGAATTTCTCATAGGAGCAGGGCTGAAAAAGCCAGTATCCCTAAGTCTGGAAAAGGAGACCCTGGAGCTTTATGAGGTGCAGAGTTCCTTGAAAGATACTCTCCGGATCAGGCGGAGCGGATGGGGATTTCTCCGTGCAGAGATTGAGACAGAGGGAGAGTTCCTGGAGGTGGAGAAAACATCTATCCAAGATGGGCATTTTATTGGCAGTGTCTATGATCTGGAATATATCATCCGCAGGGAATACCTGGGAAGAGGAAGAAATTTAGGCAGAATCCGGATAAAAACCGTATATGAGACTATAACCTATGAAATTACAGCATCGAAAAGCAGCCGTATTCAGGTCAATGTCACTGCATACGAGAAGAAAAAACGTCTGGGTGCAGCGAAGGAGCTTCTGAATCTACATCTTGGACGTATTGAGCCGGAGGCATGGAGCTGCCACATGCAGGACTTGCTGGGAGAATTAAAGGAAAATGGCTATTATTCTACGGAATGCCAGTTATTTGAATCCTATGTCTATCTGATAAAAGGAGAGAAAGAGGAAGCAAGGAGACTTTTGGATGCACTGGAAAATAACCAGAAAGTGCATCAGGAAGAAGAACTGGAAGGTGCCTTTTTATATCTTAATGAGTATTCCCAAAGGAGCACCCAGTCAAGAGAAAATACCATTTCCAGACTCTACCAGCTCTATCAGCGGCGGGTGGACAGTGAACTGCTGTTATATATGATTTTCCAGATGGATGGCGAAGCACTGAGAACTCAGGCAAGGAAAATGTTCCTTCTGGAAGAACAGTACCGCACAGGATGCCGTAGTCCGTTTTTGTATCTTATGGCATGCAAATTAGGTGCGGAAGACGGCTCTGTATTCCGCAAAATGAATGCGTTTACAGTGCAGGTATTTTTATTTGCAGAAAAGTATGGCATTCTCACAGAAGAGATGGCCTTTCGGGCAGTGGACCTGGCAGGACAGATGAAAGGATTTTCACAAAAAGTGTACGAAATTCTGGAAACAGCCTACGAACTTTATCCTTCCTCACAGGCAGTCAAAGGAATCTGCCAGCTTATCATGAAAGGGGAACCCAGGAAGCAGGAATATTTCAGGTGGTATGAGCTGGCCGTGCTGTCAGAACTGAAAATCACAGGACTGTATGAATATTATATTGAGACCATGAGCAGAAATTACCAGAAGGTTCTGCCAAAGGTAATCCGTCTGTATTTTGGATATAATAATACGCTAAGTGATAAGAAAAAAGCATTTGTGTACAGCAATGTAATTCGCAACAAAGACATTGATCCTGACACCTATCAGGCATACCGGAAAAAAATGGAAGTCTTTGCCTGTGAGAAAATAAAAGAAGGAAGGATGAATGAGGATTTCGCTGTGGTTTACCAGGAGTTTTGCGTGGACTCTCAGGACGAGAATGTACGGGCAGCTCTTGCAAGGGTTTTATTCACACAGAGGATTTATTGTGATGACCCTAAGATCAGAAGGGTGATTGTCCGTCATGCATCCATGAAAAAAGAGCAGGTTTATGTCTGTGCAGACAAGACAGCCTATATCTCTCTTTATACAAAAGACGCAGCCGTGCTTTTTGAAGACAGTTGCCAGAGGCGGTATGTGGCAACGGTGGATTATAATATTCATCCGCTTCTGGACGTAGAGGAGCTTTCCGGTAAATTATGCAAAGATGGTAGAAAGTATCCAGGAATGCTGCTTCATGTCTGTGGGGAACTGAAGCATGAAAATCCAGTGAATGAGCAGAATATAGAAAATTTCCAGGCTGTACTGGAACAGGAAGATTTTACGGATTCCTACAGGCAGGAAATCAGGAAACGTCTTTTGCTGTATTATGAATCACAGATGGATAACAGAAACCTGCGGGAATCTCTGAAAAACATGGATTTCAGAGAATTTGCAAGAGTGAACAAACGTCTTCTGATCACCATTCTTGTGAAACAGGATATGTTTCTTGGGGCTTATGATCTGGTATGCGAATATGGTTATGAAAACATTGATATCCCGGTTTTGCTCCGGCTTTGCAGCCAGATGATTTTAAACCTGGAATTTGAATACGAAGAAGAAATGCTGCTTCTTGCATCCTATATTGTAAGGGAAGGCGTGTATGATGAAATCCTTCTCCGGTATCTAGTGAAACATTTTGAAGGCCCGGTAGATGAGATGGTATGGCTATGGGAACGTGCCATGGGCTTTGCGGTGGATTGTTATGGACTGGAAGAAAAGATTCTTTTATACAGCATGTTCACCCGATATGCACATCCCCAAGGGCTGAAAGTCCTTCAGGAGTATATCAGCCAGGGAGGAAGAGAGCAGGTACTTCTTGCCTATCTTACCTTTGAATCTTATGAGTATTTTGTGGGAGAAGCCCCAAAGGACAAATTTTTGTTTGAGGCTCTGGAGAAAGTTCTGGAGCATCAGTGGGAGTGCGATATTATTTGCAGGCTTGCGCTTTTGAAGCATGATACAGAAGAAAACAACTGGGATGACAGAAAGATGAAACAGGCAGGCAAAATTTTGGAGGAATGTGAAGAAGAGCGGCTGAAATTTGCCTTTTTCCAGAAACTTCCGGAAGAACTGCTTCAGATATACCAGATGGATGATAAACTGTTTGCAGAGTGTAAAGCAAAACCAGGTGCAAAAGTAACCATTCATTATCAGATAGAGCGGGAACATGTGCTGTCTGAGGAAAAGACAGAGCCCATGAAAGAACGGTATCAGGGGATTTATAATAAGGATTTTGTCTTGTTTTATGGGGAAAAGCTCATGGTGTATTTTGTCATAGAGCAGGAAGGCAACAGGGAAATAACAGAAAAACAGATACTTACAGTAGATAAGTCTGGTTTTACCGGAAGAAGTAAGTACCAGATGTTAAATGCCATGCTTCAGATGAAAGAAAGAGGACAGACAGAGGATTTGTGCCGTATGGAAGAAGAGTATCTGAGACAGGAGCAGCAGATTGGGCAACTGTTCCCACTGATAGATTAAAGGAGGGAAAATGGAATGAATGAGACTCGGAATATTATCGTAGGTTTGGAAATTGGAAAACTCCAGTCCCAGATCTGCTACTATGACAGGAAAGAAAAAGAACCCATTTCCATTTCCGTGAAGACAGGGAGCAATCAGTATCTGTTCCCAACCATGCTGTCTAAGAAACAAGGAGAGGAGACCTGGCATTTCGGAATGGAGGCCCAGTATTTTTCAAAAAACGAAGGCGAAATTTCTGTGAATGGGCTTTTGGGATTGTTTGGAAGCCAGGAAGAAATTGAAATCGATGGTATGAAGAGAAGACCAGAGGAGCTTCTGGAACATTATCTAAAGGGATGTATTTCTTTGCTGGGGACAGCAGAGCCGGCAAGACAGATCAAGGCTGTGATGATCACAGTGCCAAAGCTTACCAAGGCAATGGTAAAGGCTTTTTATGAGGCAGCAGCAAAGATGGGGTTTGACAGAAAACAGATTTTTCTCCAGGATTATGACGAAAGTTTTTATTATTATGTGATGAATCACAGAAGAGATAACTGGAACAGGAAAACAGGATGGTTTCTTTTTGAGGAAAACCAGGTTTCTTTTGCAAGTTTGTCCATTGACAGCCAGAGAAGACCAATCGTAGCCTACATTGAGCATGGTGTTACGGCAGAGCTTCCACAAGATCCGGTGGAAAGAGATGATCATTTCTACCGTCTGATTGCCAGATCCTGTGGAACAGAGCCATATTCCGGCATTTATATCGTAGGGGATGGATTTGACCAGGAATGGGCTGTCCGCTCCACACCTTATTTGTGCAAAAACCAGCGGCATGTATATTATGGGAACAATCTTTATGTGAAAGGTGCTTGTTACGGTGCCAGAGAAAAATGCGATGAGGGCAATTTGAAGGGGTATTTATATTTAAGCCCTTCCCTGGTTCGAAATCATGTGGCAATGGAGATGATGGTCAATGGCTCCCCGAAGACTTACGTTCTGGCAGAAGCAGGAAAAAACTGGTATGAAATCCATACAGAGCTGGAACTGATTTTAGATGACAGGGATGACCTGGAATTTATTGTAACGCCCATGGATGGCGGAAACAGAACCAGATGCAGCATGAAACTGGATGGGCTGCCCAAACGTCCCAATAAGACGACAAGGCTTCGGGTGACAGTATCGTATGAGTCAGAGGAACTTTGTGTCATCCGGGCAGAAGACCTTGGTTTTGGGGAAATGTTCCCTTCAGAAGGGAAGGTCTGGACAGAGAAAGTATCGTGGTAAGGAGGTCATAAAAATGAGCGGCTATATTTTATGCCAGTTAAAAAGGGCAGATATGCCTTATTATATTGAAAATATCAGTACCAATATTTATAGCATGGAAGAGCTCTGCTATTACTTTTACCATAATATTTATTTGCTGGATGAAACCATCTTAAATGAGCATTTATGTGACTGGCTCAGAAAAGAGCTGGGACTGGAAAAGCTTTACAAACGTCTATATAAAATATTAGAAGATGGTGCAGGAACTTCAGAATTTATTTTAACCGTGTTTAAAGAAATCAATTATCTTACTCACAATGAATTTAAGAAGTTAAATGAACAGTTAAACCTTCTGGAGCTTCAGCCGGCTGTATTAAGGGAAAAGAAAAAAGGGGATTATCTGGCAGAAAATAAGATGTATGTCAATGCTATCCGTATCTACGAAAATGCCCTGCAAAAAGAAGATAAAGAAGGACTTGGAGAGCAGTTCGGCGGAGGGATTTATCATAACATGGGATGTGCGTATCTGCATTTGTTCCAATTTGCAGATGCAGCAGAATGTTTCAAAAGAGCCTATCAGCTTCTGCATACGAAACAGGTGCTGCAGCATTACCTTCTGGCTTCCTATCTGGAGAATCCGGAAGGATTTCCAGCAGTGTGCATGGAAATGGGGATTGATGGCAGACAGGAGCAAGAACTGACAGATATGCTCCTGGAAGCAGGAAAGAATGTTCAGCCTGTTTCCGGTGAACAGGCTGAGCAGATTTTGAACCGGTTTATCCGGGATTACCATAGAAGCACGGGATTTTAGCTTGTTTTTTCATAAATGATGGTATATAATCCAGATGTGTTATACCGAATCAATAGAATAGAGAGGTAAATAAGATGAGTACAGACAGATATGTAAGCCCTTTATCTGAACGCTATGCAAGCAGGGAAATGCAGTATATCTTTTCTCCTGATATGAAATTCCGTACCTGGAGAAAACTGTGGATTGCCCTTGCAGAGACAGAGAAGGAGCTGGGACTGAATATTACCCAGGAACAGATTGATGAACTGAAAGCAAATGCGGACAACATTAATTATGATGTAGCCAGAGAGAGAGAAAAAAAGGTACGTCATGATGTGATGTCTCATGTTTATGCCTATGGTGTACAGTGCCCAAAAGCAAAGGGAATCATCCATCTGGGTGCTACAAGTTGTTATGTGGGTGACAATACCGATATTATTGTGATGACGGAAGCCTTGAAGCTGGTCCGCAAAAAGCTGGTAAATGTTCTTGCAGAACTGGCAAAATTTGCAGATGAGCATAAAGCCCAGCCTACCCTTGCATTTACTCATTTCCAGCCGGCCCAGCCTACGACTGTAGGAAAGAGAGCAACCCTGTGGATGCAGGAATTTATGCTGGATTTAGAGGATCTGGAGTATGTACTCAGTACCATGAAATTATTGGGCTCTAAGGGTACTACTGGTACACAGGCAAGCTTTTTAGAACTGTTTGACGGAGATCAGGAGACTATTGATAAGATTGACCCTATGATTGCGAAGAAAATGGGATTTCAGGAGTGCTATCCTGTATCAGGGCAGACCTATTCCAGAAAAGTAGATACAAGAGTGATGAATGTACTGGCAGGAATTGCTGCAAGTGCCCACAAGTTCTCCAATGATATCCGCCTTCTGCAGCATTTAAAAGAAGTGGAAGAACCATTTGAAAAGAATCAGATTGGATCTTCTGCTATGGCTTATAAGAGGAATCCTATGAGAAGTGAGAGAATTGCTTCCTTGTCCAGATTTGTAATGGTAGATGCTTTAAATCCGGCCATTACTTCTGCCACACAGTGGTTTGAGAGAACACTGGATGATTCTGCAAATAAGCGTCTGTCCATACCGGAGGGATTCCTGGCAGTAGACGGTATCCTGGATCTGTGCCTAAATGTGGTTGACGGATTAGTTGTATATCCAAAGGTGATTGAGAAACGCCTGAGAAGTGAACTTCCGTTTATGGCAACAGAAAATATCATGATGGATGCAGTAAAGGCGGGCGGAGACCGTCAGGAGCTGCATGAAAGAATCCGTGAGCTGTCCATGGAGGCAGGAAGAAATGTGAAGGAAGAAGGAAAAGAAAATAATCTTCTGGAGCTGATTGCAGCAGACCCGGCCTTTAATATGACATTGGAAGAACTGCAGAAAACCATGGATCCTGCAAAATACACAGGAAGAGCTGCCATTCAGGTTGAAAACTTCCTGAAAAATGTGGTAAATCCAGTGCTGGAAGCAAACAGAGAGTTGCTGGGTATGACAGCAGAAATTAACGTATAAACAGGTGTGCAGCCTGGCACATCTTATCAGGGCGGAGAATGCCGCCCTTTTTGTTGTATTCAGGCAGAGAAAGAAGAGAAAAGGAGAGGTTTTGTATGAACCAGGAGAAAAAAGGAAAAGCCATAGCACTGCTTCCTATTGGAGTGTTTTTAGTGATTTTTATTGGTGCGGGAGTCTTGTTCCATGACTTTTATACCATGCCTGCGATTGTAGGCTTTCTCATTGCATTGATCGTAGCCTTTTTACAGAATAAGCGACTCCGCTTTGCAGACAAGCTGACCATCGTATCAAAAGGAATCGGGGAAGAGAATATTGTGACCATGTGCCTGATCTTTCTGGCAGCAGGTGCATTTTCCGGAACCATTCAGGCAGCAGGCGGGGTAGAGAGTACCGTTAATCTTGGACTTTCTATTATGCCGTCTTCCATTGCTGTAGTAGGACTTTTTGTTATCGGATGCTTCATTTCTGTTTCTATGGGAACATCGGTTGGAACTATCACTGCCATGACACCGATTGGTGTGGGAATTGCAGAGAAAACAGGGATTGCCATGCCAATCTGTGTAGGTGCAGTTGTCTGTGGTGCCATGTTTGGAGATAACTTGTCCATGATTTCTGATACAACTATCGCAGCCGTAAGAACCCAGGGCTGTGAGATGAAAGATAAGTTTAAAGAGAACTTTTTGATCGTTCTTCCTGCAGCGATTATTACTGCGGTTCTGTTTTTCTTCATGGCAAGAGGAAATGCAGGAGATATCCAGGGAAATCTGGAATATGATATCATCAAGGTGATACCGTATCTGGTTGTTCTGATCGGTGCACTGATTGGTATTAATGTATTTGTGATTCTCATTGCAGGAACGGTACTGGCAGCAATTGTAGGTGTTGGAACAGGAGCTTTTGCTATTGGTGAATTATTCCAGAAAATGGGTGCAGGAGTTACCAGTATGTATGATATTACCGTTATTTCCATTATTGTGGCTGCAATCGTGGCTCTTGTAAAGGAATACGGCGGTATTGAGTTTATTCTTAAACTGATTAAAAAGAATATCAACGGTCCAAAAGGCGGGGAATTTGGTATCTCTGTACTGGCTCTTTTAGTAGACTGCTGTACTGCCAACAATACAGTAGCCATTGTTATGGCTGGTCCGATCGCAAAAGAAATCAGTGATGAGTTTGGCGTTTCTGCAAAGAGAAGTGCATCTCTTCTTGATATTTTTGCATCTGTGGGACAGGGAATGATTCCTTACGGTGCCCAGCTTCTCACAGCAGCAAGTCTTTCCGCACTGTCACCGGTACAGATTATGCCGTATCTGTTTTATCCGATGCTTATGGGTGTAAGTGCAGTGCTGTTTATTCTGTTTAGAAGAAGACAGGCATAGTGGGAAAAATTTCTTAAAAAAATTCTTTATTTCTGTATTGAATTGTAGTATTATACTTTAGTCAAAGAAAACCAGTGCAGGAATACAGGAGGAATAAAAGATGGTAAAAGCAGTTGTAGGAGCAAACTGGGGAGATGAAGGAAAAGGCAAGATTACAGATATGCTGGCTCAGGAAGCAGATATTGTAGTACGTTTCCAGGGTGGTGCAAATGCAGGACATACAATCGTAAACAAATACGGTAAATTTGCACTCCATTCCCTTCCGTCCGGTGTATTTAATGAGAATACCACCAGCATCATCGGCAATGGTGTGGCATTGAACATTCCGGTTTTGATGAATGAGATTCAGTCCATTGTGGAAAAAGGTGTTCCTATGCCGGATATCAAAGTATCCGACCGGGCACAGATTGTAATGTCTTACCATATTAAATTTGATGAGTACGAAGAAGAACGTCTGGCAGGAAAATCTTTCGGCTCTACAAAATCAGGAATTGCACCATTTTATTCTGATAAATTTGCAAAAATAGGTTTTCAGGTAAGTGAGCTTTTCCAGGAGGAAGAAGCACTGCGTGAAAAAGCAGAAAACATCTGTGAAAAGAAGAATATTCTGCTGGAACATTTATACCACAAACCATTATTAAAGGCAGAAGATATCGTGAAAGAGCTGAAACAGTACAGGGAAATCATAGCACCTTATGTATGTGATGTTTCTACTCTGTTGTGGAATGCATTGAAAGAAGGAAAAGAAATCCTTCTGGAAGGACAGCTTGGTTCCTTAAAAGACCCGGATCACGGAATTTATCCTATGGTGACTTCGTCTTCCACACTGGCTGCCTATGGTGCCGTGGGAGCAGGAATTCCTCCTTATGAGATTAAAAAGATTATTACTGTATGTAAGGCTTATTCCAGTGCCGTGGGAGCAGGTGCCTTTGTATCTGAAATTTTCGGAGAAGAGGCAGATGAATTAAGACGCAGAGGCGGTGACGGCGGAGAGTATGGTGCCACAACAGGACGTCCAAGACGTATGGGATGGTTTGACTGTGTAGCTTCTAAGTATGGCTGCCGTGTTCAGGGAACTACAGATGTGGTATTTACGGTATTGGATGTTCTTGGTTATTTGGATGAAATCCCTGTTTGTGTGGCATATGAGATTGACGGGGAGATCACCACAGAATTTCCGACTACTTCTTTACTGGAAAAAGCAAAACCAGTCTTTGAGGTATTGCCGGGATGGAAGAGTGATATCAGAGGTATCCGTAAATACGAAGAACTGCCGGAAAATTGCCGCAGGTATATTGAGTTTGTAGAAGAAAAACTGGGATTTCCGATTACCATGGTATCAAATGGTCCTGGAAGAGAGGACATTATTTACAGATAAAGAAAAGATGAAAATATTAAAAATGCTGTATGAATCCTTAATAAAGATTCATACAGCATTTTTTGTGATGGTGATTATTTTGCGTAGTTGTCAAAATATCCCTGGATATAAATGATAGGAGTACCTTTATCTCCGGAGCCGGAAGTCAGGTCAGCCAAAGAACCAAGAAGGTCTGTAAGACGTCTTGGTGTGGTACCCTGTGTAACCATGGTTCCCTTTAAGCTTGCAGCTTTTTCGTCTTTTTCTGTAATGTATTCTTTGATTGCTTCTTTCAGCTCTTCACCGGAAAGATCTGCAAAATCATTATCAGCAAGGTATTTTAATTTCACTTCGTTTGGAGTTCCCTCAAGACCCTTGGTGTATGCAGGAGAAACAACCGGGTCAGCCAGTTCCCAGATTTTTCCTACTGGGTCTTTGAAAGCACCATCACCGTAGATCATAACTTCTACATTTTTTCCGGTTTTTTCAACCATAGCAGTGTGGATTGCAGAAACTACTTCATCACATTTGATTGGGAAGAGTTTTACAGTATCCTCTGTAGCTTTGTTTGATCCCAGAAGTCCGTAAGCATCATTATATCCGCTTCCATTAATGCTGTGATTCATAATATCGTCAAGAGCATATACTTTTTCTGCTCCGTTGGCAGATAAGATACGTTTGGTTCTCTGACGGGTGTGGATGTCACAGGTAAGTACACTCTTTGTATAGGACAGGATTGCTTTTGGATTGTTTGCAAAGATGATTTCTACCTCTGCACCAGCTTCCTGAATCAGTTGTTTGTAATATTCCACATAATCTACACCAGTAAATACGTGTTTTTCGTAACCAAACAGCTCTCTGTATTTCTCTTCAGTGAGAACATCAGACCATGGGTTTACACCCTTTTCATCCATGATATCTAAATCAATCAGATGATTTCCTACTTCGTCAGAAGGATAGCTTAACATCAGGACAATTTTCTTACATCCTTTTGCAATTCCTTTGAGACAGATAGAGAAACGGTTACGGCTTAAAATTGGGAAGAGAACGCCTACAGTATCATCCCCGAATTTTTCTTTTACATCTGCTGCAATAGCATCTACGCTTGCATAATTTCCCTGTGCTCTTGCCACAACAGCCTCTGTTACGGCAATGACATCTTTATCACGAATTTCGAATTTTTCACTTTCTGCTGCTTTTAATACACAGTCTACTACGATTTCCGCAAGATTATCTCCTTCACGGATAATCGGTGCCCGCACACCTCTGGATACGGTTCCAACCATACGATTTACAGATTCCATTTTATGTGCCCTCCATTGATTTCAATCAGATTTAGAAGCGGAACATATTCCGCCTCTTATATAATACGTTGAAATTCCCGGCTATGCAAGACAAAAAGAAAATTTTGTGTAAAAAACCATGAATTTTTCCTGGAAATGGTCTGATTTTGTCAAGATATATCCCCCTACAGGGCTTGTGGGCTTTGAAAAACTCTGCTAAACTTACTGCGGTAGGGTAAAATAGTGGGGAAGTCTGCTTTTTTACCGGAGGTTATAGAAAAGGAACGTTTAAATACATGAAAGACAATAGAGAATTTTGCCTGGGGAACTTTACCGTAGAACCAGGAAAGAAAAAAAGTGGATTTTTGATGATTGGAGGAGGAGAATTTCAACTTCCGGCAACCATCCTGCATGGAGAACAGCCGGGAAAAACAGTTCTCATCACAGCAGGGATTCATGCAGAAGAGTATGTAGGCATTCAGTCTGCCCTGGAATTGTCAGAGATGCTGAAGGTTCAGAAAATTGCAGGTACGGTTGTGATTGTAAAGGTTGTGAACCGCAAGGCATTTGAAGTGCGAAGCGGAAGTGAAAGTCACGAAGACGGGAAGAACCTGAACCGGGTATTTCCGGGGGACAGGGAAGGAACCTGGTCTGAAAGACTGGCCTATGCTATAGAGAAAGAACTTTTAAGTATTGCAGATTATTATATTGATCTTCACAGCGGGGACAGTTATGAGCAGCTGACTCCTTATGTGTATTATGCAGGAGCAGCAGCCAAAGAGGTGGTGGAACAGTCAAGAGAAATGGCACAGCAGGCAGATGTGCCCTACATGGTAGGGTCAAATGTAGCCATGGGAGGCTGTTATAATTATGCGGCATCCTTAGGGATACCAAGCATTCTCCTGGAGCGTGGACAGATGGGAGGATGGACCAAGGAGGAAAGTCACTCTACCAGAAGAGATGTGCGCAATATTCTCTGCCATCTTGGGATTTATCAGGGAGAAAAGGATTACCGCAATTATTATCCCCTGGAGGTCAAAGATCTATGTTATCAGGCAGCCAATGAACAGGGACTTTGGTATCCCTGCAAGAAGCCGGGTGATATGATCCAGCAGGGAGATATCCTGGGTGTGATCAAAGATTATGAAGGAAAGATTCTGGAAGTGTGTAAGGCTGAGTATGGCGGTGTGATTCTGTATCAGACAGGAAGCCTTCAGGTACAGGAATCAGGCTCAGTAATTGCATACGGAAGGATATCCAGAGAGTCTGATAGCAGGAAGGAACGGATTGCAGGCTACTGGAGCAAAAGAAGTGACAGTTTTCAGGCTCAGAGAAGAGCAGAGCTTCACAGTTCCATGGCTGACCGGTGGCTTTTGGAAATACAGAAATATCTGCCGCAGCGAAAACTGAAGATTTTAGATGTGGGATGCGGTTCCGGATTTTTTACCATTTTGCTGGGAAAACAGGGGCACGAGGTGCTTGGCACAGACCTCACCCCGGATATGATAGAAAAATCAAGAGAACTGGCAAAGGAAGAAGGGGTAGACTGTAAATTTGAGATTATGGATGCAGAAAATCTGGACTTTCCGGATGAGACCTTTGATGTGGTGATTTCCAGAAATCTGACCTGGACACTTCCAGATGCAGGACATGCTTATGAAGAGTGGTGCAGGGTACTGAAAAAGGGCGGAATCCTTCTGAATTTTGATGCGAATTACGGCTCCAGCAATTTCGCTGACACTTCTCATCTTCCGGAAAATCATACCCACAATCAAGTGGGAATGGATATGATGCAGGAATGCGAAGAGATTAAAAAACAGCTTCCCATAAGCAGCTACATCCGGCCTGCATGGGATGTTGAAACATTAGGAAATCTTGGGATTTTGGAGCTGTCCCTGGATTTAGGGGTAGGGAAAAGGATTTATATTGAAAAAGATGAATTTTATAATCCAGTGCCTATTTTTACCCTGTGTGGAAAAAAGGAAGAGTAGAAAATGAAAAAATACGTGACGAAACGACTGTTGCAGCTCCTTCCTATTCTGCTGGTCATTACTTTTTTGTCTTTTGGCATGATGCGTCTGGCAGGCAGTGATGCGGTGCTGCAAAAAATGGAAAATACAGGGATGGTGGTCTCACAGGAGGTTCTGGAAAAAGCCAGGGCAGAGCTGGGGCTTAATAAGCCGTTTCTGACCCAATACTTTGTATGGCTGGGAAATCTGCTTAGAGGAGATATGGGAACCAGTTATATTTCCGGCAAGGAGGTGTTTCCTGCCTTTGTCTCAAAACTTCCGGCAACGCTGCTGCTGTCAGGGGTATCTCTGCTTCTGACCGTGATGATTTCTATTCCTCTTGGAATCCTGGCGGCTGTGAAACAGAATCGTTTTACAGATTATCTCATCCGTGTGGCAAGCTTTCTGGGAAACAGTATGCCCAACTTTTTTGTGGCACTTCTGTTAATGTATTTTCTGGCGATCAGGCTAAAATGGTTTCCTGTGATTGCGAATGGTGTGACTATAAAAAATGTGGCTTTGCCGGCTTTTACTCTGGCAATCGCCATGTCAGCGAAATATCTCCGCCAGGTCCGTGCAGCAGTTCTGGATGAATTAAGCAAAGATTATGTCACTGGTGCACAGGCAAGAGGGATTAAATTTTCCGTTACTTTGTGGAAAAGTGTGCTGCGTTCCTGCCTTGTGACCATACTGACCTTGCTTACGCTTTCCGCAGGAAGCCTTCTTGGAGGAACTGCGATTGTAGAATCTATTTTTATGTGGGATGGTGTGGGAAAGCTTGCAGTAGATGCCATTAACATGCGGGATTATCCCATGATTCAGGCCTATGTCATGTGGATGGCTGTGATCTATGTCTGTGTAAATCTGATTACAGATCTTTCTTACCGGATGTTAGACCCGAGAATCAGGCTGGGAGGTGAGGAAGCATGAGCCGGAATATTAAAAAAAGACTGATTTTTTTCCTGGTGTTGGCGTCTGCACTGCTTCTGGTGGCCGTGTTTGCAGAATGGCTGTGTCCTTATGATCCAAATGCACAGGATATGGCATTATCCTTGCAGCCACCGGGAAAAGAACATCTTGCAGGGACAGACCGGTTTGGAAGAGATTTGTTTTCCAGAATTTTAGTGGGGCTTAGAACCAGCGTTCTGGCTACATTGTCGCTGGTAGCAATCATCACAGCCGTGGGAACGGTTCTGGGGGTTCTGTGCGGATATTATGGAGGAATCCTGGATTCTGTTGTAATGCGGATTTCTGATATTTGTCTGGCTTTTCCAGGGCTTGTTTTTGCACTTGCTATAGCAGCATTGTTAAATGGGGGGCTTCATAATGCGGTACTTGCCTTGGCTGTCATTAGCTGGCCCAAATATGCCAGAATTGCCAGAAGCCAGACTCTGGCACAGAAAAACACCGATTATATAGCGGCAGCAAAGCTGGCAGGAAATACATCCTGGCAGATTATTTTAAGACATATTCTTCCAAACAGTGCAGGACAGATTCTGGTGACAGCTATGCTGGATATCGGAACCATGATGATGGAACTGGCGGGACTGTCGTTTCTGGGACTTGGAGCACAGCCTCCTACCGCAGAGCTTGGAAATATGATGAGCGGAGGGAGAAGTATGATTCAAACCTATCCCTGGGTCATTCTTGGACCGGGACTTGCACTTTTTCTTGTGGTAGTTATATTTAATCTGCTGGGAGATACGGTGAGGGATTATCTGGATCCAAGAAACAGCGGAAGATAGAAAAAAACACAACAGCTAAAAAGCAGAAGGGAAAATAAGAATGAGGAACATAAAAAAAGCAGCAGCATTCTTCATGGCAGTCTGCCTTGGAACAGGACTTCTGGCAGGATGCGGTTCAGAAAAAAGCACCGCCAATACAGAAGGGGTTTCAGAAGCAAAAGAAAAGAAAACATTTGTCTTTGGAGATACTACTTTTAATCCGGAAAACGAAGAGCCGGATGTAAATCCTCACAACCAGTACGCAGGATGGGCCTGCATCCGTTACGGAGTGGGGGAAACACTTTTCAAATATTCTGATTCCATGGAGATTCAGCCCTGGCTGGCAAAAGAGTACGAAAACCTGGATGAACTGACCTGGAAGATTACTCTTCAGGATGGGATCAAATTCTCCAGCGGCAGAGAACTGACAGGAGAGGCTGTAAAAGAATGTCTGGAGCATCTGGTAGAAGTTCATGAGCGTGCCAAAGGCGATTTGATGATTGACACTATTACAGCAGAAGGACAGACGGTCACAATTAAGACTACAGAGCCGAAACCAACACTTTTGAATTATTTAAGTGACCCTTACGGATGCATGATTGATATGGAAGCAGGAATCACAGAGGATGGGATCGTATCAGGAACAGGACCGTATATTGCCAAATCTCTGGTATCCGGGGAGCAGTTAAAACTGGTGAAAAATCAGGAATACTGGGATGGAGAGCCGGGATTTGATGAAATCATAGTTCGTACAATTTCAGATGGTGATACCCTGACCATGGCATTGCAGTCAGGAGAACTTGACGGTGCTTACGGTATGCCATATGCCAGCTATCCGTTATTTGAAAATGAGAATTATACCTTTTCCAGTTGTGCTACCAGCAGAACCTTTTTTGCACATATGAATTTTGAAAGTCCTGTGATTCAGGATCAAGCGGTTCGGAAAGCCATTGCCATGGGAATCGATAAAGAAGGCTTCGTAAACACCCTGTTAGGTGGAAATGGATATCCTGCTGTGGGAGCATATCCGGACAGTTTTTCCTTTGGCGGCGATACCGTTACTACAGAATCTTATGACCCGGAAGTGGCAAAAAAAGTTCTGGAAGAAGCAGGATGGATAGATTCTGACGGAGACGGAATCAGGGAGAAAGCAGGACAGGAGTTGAAAATCCGCTGGCTTACCTATCCAAGCCGTCAGGAGCTTCCGCTTCTTGCAGAATTTGCACAGGCAACTTTAAAAGAAATCGGTATGGAAGTTCAGATAAACAGTACGGCTGATCATAATAGCATCCGTACAGATCCTTCCGCCTGGGATGTTTATGCCAGTGCCATGGTGACTGCACCGACCGGAGACCCGGAATACTTCTTTACCACCCACTGTCTGGACAGCTCCGCTGTTAATAACGGGCAGTATCACAGTGATAAACTGGAGCAGCTGGAAGCAGAGATGGGGAAAACCTTTGACCCGGACAAAAGAGGAGAGTTAGCGGTTCAGATGCAGCAGGCTATTCTGGATGACAATGCCTTTGTATTTTGTTCTCATTTAAAAATGAGCATGATCAGCAAAGCAACTGTAACAGGACTTGTGGCACACCCTTGTGATTTTTATGAGATTACAGCGGACTTGGCTCCTGTAAAGTGAGATGGTGTAGGATAGAGGAGAAATGTGTGTGAAAGAAGTGTTAAGCTATCAGTCTGTGGAAATTTGTTTTAATGGACAGCGGGTAGTTCATGATGTGAATTTTACCCTGCATCCAGGGGAAATCCTGGGAATCGTAGGGGAATCCGGAAGCGGAAAAAGTACGATATTAAAAGCTGCCATGGGGCTTCTGGGAAACAGTGGAAGGGTGACAAAAGGAAATCTTTGTTTTCAGGGAAAAAGCCTTTTGGATTTGTCAGAAAAAGAATTTCGTAAGATACGTGGAGAACAGATAGGGATGATTTTTCAGGATGCAGGAGCATCCCTGTGCCCGATTCGAAAGATTGGTTCTCAGAT
>Bissell_p1__coassemble_346_pt1 | contig 34244 bp, 34 predicted proteins | sample Bissell_p1__metabat2_high_PE_036 | metagenome-assembled genome bin Bissell_p1
CCACCATGAAAAAAGTTTTGGGAAATATCAGTGCTATGACAAGACCAATTCCCATACCAAACAAAAACAGACCGCATACACGGCTCATATTCTGTTTCTCCTTTCCTTTTCTCTGCTTAGTTTAGTATATGCAAAAAAACACCGCAGATAACCTGCGGTAGTTTCTTTTCCTTTTTATTTCTCTTCTGTTTTTTCTTCAACGTCAGCCTTTGCCTCACTGACAATCACTTCAGAATCCTTTTTTCCTTCTGAAAACTTGTTCAGGAAGTCCGGAACCATATCCAGAATCTTGGTCAGCCCATCCTGGTTTCGGATATTTACCAGTTTTGTAACTCCATTGGAAATCACAAGCACTGCACTTGGAGAAATCTTTCCTCCCATACCGCCTCCGCCATTATTTTTCTTTTCACCAGAAAAAGCTCCCGCTCCCACTGCAAAGGATACGTCTACCAGAGGAAGAAGTATGGTATCTCCCACGGTAATGGCATCTCCTACCACGGTCTTTGTCGTAATAAAGCTATCCATTCCTTTAAATAAAGATTCTACTGTAGACTGAAAATTGTTTTCTGAAGCCATATCTGCTCCTCCTTACGCTTGTTTTATTTTCTTTATCATATACCGGACATCGGAATCTAGGAACAGCTTCCATGCCATGTGTGCAAAAAAGCCTCCATAAATTCTCCCTTTTATAAAAATATCCCCTTCCAGGATATTGGTATCAAAATAAGGTTCTATTGTAATATGTTCTCCATAGAGTGGAAAAAATATGCCTGCCACCGCTAAAAGCTGCCCTGTAATATAGGGATCTTCTGTTCCCATCTTCACATATCCCCGGACTTTCCTGGGTCTTATATGCAAAAAGATCCGCTTTCCATGATACAGCAAAAGTGCCTTTAACCTTGCAAACCGTTCCGACTCCAGAACCTTTCTTATTTTGTCTATCTTATCACAAATCCTCTTCACTGTTAACCCAATTTTCCGAAAAAAACCGAGGATTTTTCCTGGAATCCCAGGAATTTCCCCTAGAAAATGCCAGACGCTTCTAAAAAAAGAAAAAATTTTATCCAGAAACAGACTCTCCTGAGATTCTTCTGGGTCTTCTGTCTCTTGTAACCTTTCCCTTTGGACTTTATACTCTTCTTTTCCTTCTGTGGAAATAGCCTCTGACGGTTCTGTCTTGCAAGGAGCTGTCTCTTTGGGAGAACTTTCCATTACAGATACCGCATTCTTTTTCTGCTCTTTTCGATTTTTTTTCTTCTTTCTATTTTGCAAAAGCTTTCTCACTTTTTCCATGGAAATCCCGAAAACCTTAAAAGAATACCCATTTCTCTGCTCCTGATTTCCGAAAAACATCCGGAAAGACAAGATATGAAACATCCAGGAAACCTTCAGATATCCGCCATAGGCAGATGCATCCTTATGAGCCTCCCCTTCATATACCACAGGGCAAAAAAGCAAGAGCAGGATTCCAAGAAGAACAAGTCCCACCAAAATCAGCAGCAGGATTCCCACAACCTTCAATATGCCTAATAAAATATGTAATAGTATCATGTTCTCACCTGCTGTTTTCCTCTCTGATTTGATTTTCCAGCCACTTTCTCACTTTCGCTGTCCCTGTTTCCTCATAGGTTCTCTCCACCAAAACCTTCACCAGTTCCACTGTTTCCTCATAGCCGCAGCACAGCCCCACGATCATAGGGCAGGTGCGTCTTCTGGCTTTCTGCTTTAATTCATTTGCCGAAAAAATATCCAACTGATTTTCCGGGTTTTGTGCCAGGGTGATCAGATACACGTCTATGACCCCTGCTCCCATATTAATTTTCCGAATAAGCTGTTTTTTCTTCTTTTTTGCATTATCACCAACATACAGCCTTTTATACCAATTTAGCATAACATTTATTTCAGCCTTTCTTCAATGGCGTTTACCACCGTCTCCAGGACTTTCACCCTGGCATAATATTTATTATTTCCCTCTACAATGATCCAGGGTGCATAGGATGTGGAGGTGCGGACGATCATTTCATTGACCGCTTCCTCATATAAGTCCCACTTTTCCCGGTTTCTCCAGTCTTCGTCTGTGATCTTCCACTGTTTCAGCGGGTTTTCCATCCGCTCCTTAAATCTGCGTTCCTGCTCATCTTTGTCAATCTGCATCCAGAATTTCAGCACAATGGCACCTGAATGAGCCAGATGTGCCTCCATATCATTGATTTCCCTGTATGCTCTTTGCCATTCTTCTTTTGTGCAGAAGCCTTCAATACGCTCTACCATAACTCTTCCATACCAGGTTCTGTCAAAAATAGTTACATGCCCCGCTTTTGGCATGGCCTTCCAGAACCGCCATAGATAATGATGGCTTTTCTCCACCGCCGAAGGAGCTGCTGTCGGGCTGACCAGATACCCTCTCGGATCCATAGCGTCAGTAAGACGCTTAATCGCTCCGCCTTTGCCACCTGCATCCCAGCCTTCAAATCCAAGAACTACAGGAATTCTTCTGCGGTACAATTCACTGTGCAGCAATTCTAACTTATCCTGAAGTGCCTTTAATTTTGCCTTGTATTCTTTTTCTGTGTAAGCAAGGGTTAAATCCGCTTTGCTGAGCACAGAAGATTCCATCCGCTTCCAATCCGCCTGCTGATTCTCGGCTTTTAACGGTTCCTGGTTCTTTTGTTCCTTTACCTTGCAAATCTGCTCTTTTAAGCGGCGGATTACTTCTGCAAAGATTTTTACGGTTGCAAAACGGCGGTCCTCCGCCTCAATAATCATCCATGGAGCATATTCCGTCTCTGTCCGCTCCAGCATTTCTTCACAGATTTCTTTGTACCGGTCATATTCTTTGTTTCTCTTTGCATCCTGTTTGCTTACTTTCCATGCTGTTTCTTTAGAATTCAGCATTTTTTCAAACCGCTTCTTCTGCTCTTTCTGGCTGATATGAAGGAAAAATTTAATCAAGACATTGCCATCATCTGCCAGGGCACGTTCAAAGGTACTGATTTCCTGATACGCATATGCCAGCTCTTCTTTTTCAATCTTTTGCTCGAACCGCTCTGTAGATACTTTCCTGTACCAGCTTGTATCGAAAATTGCAATCCTGCCCCGTTCCGGTGTCTTTGTCCAGAACCTCCAGAGAAACGGGTGCATCTGCTCTTCTTCTGTTTCTTCTTTAATTGCAAACACTTCAAAGCCTCTGGGATCCAGTGGATGAATCAGTTTATTGATCTGTACTCCCTTGCCTGATGCATCCATCCCCTCAAATACCACGATCACAGGAATCCCAAAAGCCTTACACTCTCTTTGCAGAACAGCCAGCTCTGCCTCCATGCTGTCCATACATTCCTGATAAACTTCTTTTGTCATTTTTTTTGTTAAATCAATCTGTTCCAGCATATACGTTTTCTCCTTTCAGGTAACATCCTGTCCTACATCTATTCCCTTTGAAAACAAAAAGAGGCCGGAAACTCCAGCCCCTTCTCCTAAAAGTACTTTCGATTGCCCCAAAGATTTGCCTTTTTCAAATCCAGGTATTCGTTGTAAGCCTTTTCCAAAATCTGCTTTTCATTTGAAAAGCGTAAAAGATGGTAAGCCTCATGGAATTTGTAAAAGCCGGAATCTACAAAGTATTCTTCTCTCTGCGGTTTGCTGTAATAACTATTTGCAGACATCAAATACCAGTAAACATCCTTTTCTACAGTATCTTCCGGTACGCAAAAACTATACTGGCTTTTTCCCACATATTTAATAATATTTGCAGTTACGCCTGCTTCCTCTTTTACTTCACGTAAAGCGGTATCCTTGTATTCCTCACCTTTTTCTACCGTTCCCTTTGGAAGCACCCAGCCCTCATATTTGTGTTTATAGGACTTGTACAAAGTCAGTATTTTCCCTCGATATATTACCACCCCGCCACAGCTTGTTGCTTCAATCATATTGCACATCCTCCTGCTTACGACACCAGACAGTGCCTGCGTTGTGTTTCTTACTGCTAGTATAACTCTTTTTTCATGCAGGTGCAACATGATTGACAACTTCCCCGGGCAAAAAACGGATTTTTTTACATTCCTCCATAATAATAAGCATTAAAAATTTCGTGAGCTACAGGAACTGCCACTTTGCTTCCGGTTCCTGCTCCTTCTGCAATCACGGCTACTGCCAGATCCGGATTTTCTACATTAGAAAATCCAATAAACCATGAATGTGTTTTGATACTTCCATCACTTCCATAATATTCCGCTGAACCAGTCTTTCCTGCTGCAGAATACGTTTCTCCTGACAACTGGGTTCCTGTTCCCCTGGTAACAACCTCTGCCATCAGGTTTTTCAGTACCTGGGCTTCGCTTTCTGTCATCAGTTCTTTATAAACCCTTGGTTTTGTGGTTTCCACGGTTCTGCCGCTGACCGTTTCTACATGCTCAACATAATAAGGCTCCATCAGTTTTCCCTTATTTGCTATGGCACTGGTAATCAAAGCCATATGCATAGGAGATACCAGAGTATTTCCCTGTCCGATAGCAGTCTGCATCAGCAATGGATTTCCTGGATTTTCGCCCAAATCAAATTTACTCTTATTATACTCCAGTGCAACCGGCAGTTTTGTATTAAATAACAGGCTTTCAGCTGCAGATGTCAATGCCGTCTTTCCAAGATCAAGTCCCATCTGAGTAAATGCGGTATTACAGGATTCTGCAAAAGCAGTGGTAAAATCTTCTGTGCCATGGACTTCCCCTCCAAAGCACGGAATGGTATGTCCATCCACTGTGATTTTTCCGTTACAGGTATATTGAAATCCGTCGATGGTTCCGTGTTCTCTTAAATAAGCCAGTGCATCCACCACTTTAAAAATCGAACCTGGAGGATAGGCTCCCTGCGTTGCCCTGTTCAACAGACTGCTGTTGGCAGAATCATTTACCAGGATTTCCCAGTCGCTATCCACAGTATTAGGATTAAAGTCCGGCTTACTTACAGATGCCAGAACAGCACCTGTCTGCGGATTCATCACAACAACTGCCCCCCGATAAGAACCAAGGGCATTATATGCTACCTGCTGTAACGTATGGTTCAAGGTCAGCACTACATTATCTCCTGGATTCTTGTTCTCCATGATTTCATTCTTTACCTGATCCACATAATTATTATGTGAGGTCATCAAAGAGAAATTGGTCAGAGATTCCAAACCGCTTTTTCCCTTTGCATCATAGCCCACCACATGAGCGTACATATTGGCAAAAGGATAAACCCTAGTTTCATTTCCTTCCCCATCGGTATCTGTACGCGCCAGAACCTGCCCGTCAGCAGAGATAAGACTGCCTCTTAATATTCTCTCCTGAAACTGATTCTGTCTGGTATTATAAGGACTGCTGATCACATCCTCACGCTCTACCGCATTAAAATACACCATATAGCCCGCCAAAGAGAGGAAAATCAGCACAAAGAAATAACTGATGATGGTATACTCCCTGTTGACCGGGCGTTTCGATCTTTTTCTTTTACTTTTTTTATTTTTGCTTTTCAAATTCCTCATCCTCATCTTCTCTTAAAATATAAAGTCCCTGAATGATTGCCAGCATGATAATCGTACTGAGCACAGAACTTCCTCCATAACTTACCAAAGGCAGGGTGATACCTGTCATTGGAATAAATTTTGTAACGCCTCCAATCGTAAGAAATACCTGGAAGGCATATTCTGTTCCAAGCCCCAGGGCAATCAGCTTATAGAAACGCTTCTTGATTCTCAGGGAAATATTCACTACCAAAAGAAACATACTCATACAAATAAGAATCATGCAGATGGCAAACAGCCCGCCCAGTTCTTCACAGATTGCCGCAAACATATAGTCCTGTTTTACAAAAGGAATCATTTCCGGAGAGCCCTGGCAAAGACCCATGCCAAACCATCCTCCTGTACCGATGGCAAACAATCCCTGTACAATCTGATATCCCTCATTCTGATACACAGAAAACGGATTTTTCCATGCCACTACACGCTGGCGCACATGGGAAAACAGGAAATATGCGATCACAGCGGCACCGCAGCCGCTTCCAAACCCTGCAAACAGATAAAAAGGCTTTTTCGTTGCAACATACAGCATAATCACATATGTAACAAAGAAGACTACCGCACTTCCAAGGTCCCTTGAGAGAACCAGAATCAATACATAAGCTGCTGCTATTGCAGTGGTTATCACATGATCTTTAAACTGGGCACTTTTCTTATATAGCCTGCTGGCTACAAAAAAGACAAAAATAATCTTCACAAACTCAGAAGGCTGAAAGGCAAAGGAGCCGATATTAATATTAATCTTAGCTCCATTGACCCTGTCGCCAAATACTAAAACAAATGCCAGAAGCCCTATTCCGGCCACAGCATAAAACCAGGTCCATTTCTTCAGAAACGTCATTTTCTTAATCATAATTGGAATAATCATAGCGATTATTGTGGCAGCAGCTACAATGAGAAACTGACGTTTTGCAGAATCCGGATTCAGTCTGGTAATCATAATGAATCCAATGGACAGCAGCATACACATATGGTTTAAAAGTAAAATCGAAGATTTTTTATAAAAGACCCTGTACAATACCTGAACCGCCACTAAATACAACAACAGGGCACCGAACAGGTAAATGATCTCCACCTCTTCCTTTTTCAGGAAAATAACCAAAAACGCTGTAAAATCCATAAAAACAATCAATAATAACTGTTTTCTTAAAATATATCTTTTGTCATAATCATCCTCATACCGAAACACAGTAAAACTCTCAAATGTGTATAAAAGAATGAGAACCAACAAAAGATATTTTGATAATTCAATAATAATATTAAGCACTTTTTCACCTACTCTACACCACGTTTAAAATGCCCTTTTGTTATATCCTGCATTTTATACGCATTTTTCTTTTTCTGTACAAAAAGCTCCATAAGCCTTTTGCTCTCCTTGCGGCTCTCCCAGGTAAAATTCATCCGCAGCACAGGAACACCCGCATCTTTTATCTGCTCCATTTCCTCCAGAAGACTGGTAGGAACACTGTTATAAATCACAGTATAACAGAAATCACAGAAACTTTTTGTCATAAAATGGTTTCCGTACCTGTCTTTTAGCTGCACGGTGCCGGATTGATGGTCACAGGTGCCACAGGTCTTTTTCACACACTGGGCGGACACCATCATGGGATAATATCCATAAACTACCATCTCGCTGTTATTACAGTTTTTCCTGCGGATTTCTTTTCCATTCAGTTCCAGTGGAACAGTTATCCTTAACAGGCCGGTATTCTCCAAAAACTCCTGGCTCAGATCATTAAAGCTATACAGGGAATAATCACCTACTGCTTTCCCTTCCAGCCCCAATGCCTTCAGGTATCCCAGTTCCTCCAGATTCCGGATCACAAATCCATCCGCTCTTCTGCCTATCTCTTGCATCTCCTGTATCCGGCTTTCCAGTCTTCCTTCTCTCAGGACATATGGCAGGGTGAGATAATATTCCTTTCCTGCCCGGTGAGTAGTTTCTATATCCTGTAATACTTCTTCCAGGAAATTCTTCCCCGGATACATAGAGATACTGCAATAAATGCCATCTACCTCATCCTGGGAAAGAGCTGCTTCCCATTGTTCCTTTTGTTCCACAGACACATACCATTTCTGTTTCAAATCCAATATTTCTTCTTGTTTTGGCATAACCCTGGAACCTTTTGGGGGAAGTTGTCTCCGGTATTTAGACAGATACGATGCTTCCAGCTTTTCTAACCCATTTCTTCTTAATTCGTTTAAACTCTGCATGGGAAGAAATCCTGCCTCATCTGTGATCACATCTAAATGCTCAAAGGCAAAGGGTGTCTGCCCTGTTTTCTCCATCTGTTTTTTTACACGGTCTGCGGTCAGCGGCTGCCGCTGTGCCTGCTCTACTGTGTCTCCCATCACCTGCACATGGGTATCCTTAAAATCAAGATCCAGTACAGCGGGAGCATCTGCACACAAGACCAGAGTTCCTGTGATTTTCTCCTGAAGCTTTGCATCTAGATATTTCTTTTTCAGCCTCTCAAACAGAACTTCATTTCTTTTTCCCTGAATATTCTGTTTCTTATTCTGTTCCTTCTGGTTCCAGACAGCCATCATTTCTTTTCCATTGTGAACCTGGTAATAGCCTTTGTTAAACCCGTCTCTCTGATACAAATCCAGGAGCTCCTGCATATCTTCAGCTTCTACCCTGTACGCCTGAGGATTCTTTTCGTATAAATCCAAATATTTCCGGTAAATTGCCGTCACTCCGGCTGCATATTCTGAGCGTTTCATTCTCCCTTCGATTTTCAGAGAATAAACCCCTGCCTGCAAAAGTTTTGGGAGAATTTCTATGGTACACATATCTTTTGGGCTTAACAGATATGACTGGTTTTTATCATTCATCTGTCTTCCCTTTTCATAGGCTGTATAGGGAAGCCGGCACGGCTGTGCACATCTTCCTCTGTTCCCGCTTCTTCCGCCCAGCATACTGCTGAACAGGCACATTCCCGAATAACAATAACAAAGAGCCCCGTGAACAAAACTTTCTATCTCTGCTCCCGTCTGGTCATAAATATCCCTGATTTCCTTCAAGGACAGTTCTCTTGCCGTAACGATTCTGGAAGCTCCAGCTTCCTGTATCAGCCTGGCTCCATGTGGTCCCGTCACAGCCATCTGTGTACTGGCATGAATCGGCAAATCAGGAAATTCTTTTTTAATAAAAGACAATACACCAAAATCCTGTACAATGACAGCATCAAGCCCCTGTGCATAATACGGAGCCAGAAAATCATACAGTTCTCCAAAAAGCTCCTGGTTTTTCAGCAGGGTATTGACCGTAAGATAAATTTTCTTTCCATGCAGATGGGCATAATCAATGGCTTCCAGCATCTCATCTTTCTCCGGGTTTTTGGCATATGCCCTGGCGCCGAACATCCTGCCCCCTATGTAAACTGCATCTGCTCCTGCTTTTACAACCGCCTGCAGCCCTTCATAGGATCCTGCAGGTGCAAGTAATTCTGTTCTCATACTTTTTCTTTTTCCTTTACTATTCTCTATCAAAAAAAACAGAAATGGGGCGCTGCAACAACATCTGCCCACCCCATTGATTATTCTTTTCTTTATTTTAATAATTCTTCCAGTTCTTTCTCAAGCTCTGCTACCTTTTGTTCCAGATTTTTTATCTGTCCTGCATATTCTTCTACTTCTTTTCTGGCACGATCCAGCTCCACCTGGCCGTTAATCAGATCATGCTTTAAATCATACATTTCACGGTCTTTGGCTTCTAAATCTTCTTCAAACATCTCTGCCTGTCTTTTCGCCTTAAAATAATCATCTGCTATGTTCAGGCTTAAAAGAGTATGTCTGGTCTCCTGTGCCTGCCTGTTATAACCGGGTATCTGTCCCAGTTCTGTCAGTTTGCTATTCATATAATTCGCAACCTTCTGCAGGTATTCTTCGCTTTCATAACCGCTTAATGTAACGATTTTTCCCCCGATCAGCACCTGGGTTGTATTCTTCACTGCCATCTGGTTCCTCCCACCTTTTTCTTTCGTCCCTATTGTCTATTATAATCAAAATTCCCAGAAAAACAACCATTATTTTATTCCCAGATGATGATACGTCAGGTCTGTCACGGCTCTTCCCCTTGGAGTTCTCAATAAGAATCCGTTTTTGATCAAATATGGCTCATAGACATCTTCTATGGTTCCGGCATCTTCCCCAATGGCTGCTGCCAAAGTGTCTAAACCTACGGGGCCTCCTGAAAACTTCTCAATAATCGTGGTCAATAGCAGACGGTCTGTCTGATCCAGCCCGTAGCGGTCCACTTCCAAAAGATCCATGGCAAAATCTGCCACCTCTTTTGTGATTTTACCATCGTATTTTACCTGGGCAAAATCCCGCACCCGCTTCAGAAGCCGGTTTGCAAGTCTCGGGGTTCCTCTGGAGCGTTTTGCCATTTCCAGTGCTCCTTCTTCATCCGTCTCAACACCCAGCACCTTTGCTGAATGAAGAATAATAGTCTGTAGTTCTTTCTCTGTATAAAATTCCAGATGATGAACCACTCCAAAACGGTCTCTTAACGGTGCCGTCAGAAGTCCTGCCCTGGTCGTTGCCCCAACCAAAGTAAATTTAGGCAAGTCCAAACGAATGGAACGTGCGGTAGCACCTTTTCCAATCATGATATCAATGACGTAATCCTCCATGGCAGGGTACAGTACCTCTTCAACCTGACGATTCAATCTGTGAATCTCGTCCACAAATAATACGTCATTTTCCTGAAGGCTGTTTAAGATGGCAGCCATCTCTCCTGGCTTTTCAATAGCCGGTCCGCTGGTAACTTTCATATGCACACCCATTTCATTGGCAATGATTCCAGCCAGTGTCGTTTTTCCAAGACCAGGAGGCCCGTAAAACAGCACATGATCCAGTGCATCTCCTCTTTGTTTTGCTGCCTCAATATAGATTTTCAGATTTCCCTTTGCTTTTTCCTGTCCGATATAATCTTTCAAAGACTGCGGTCTTAAATTGCCCTCGGTGCGCAGGTCTTCTTCTATCACATCGGTTGTAATAATTCTTCTCTCCATGTTTATCCTTCCCGGCAGTATCAGAACAGATTTTTAAGAGCTGCCTTTAGCAGAGTTTCCACATCCATTTCAGGTGTCATATCCACCTTTTTCACTGCACGCAGGGCATCTGCACCGGAATATCCGAGCGCTGTCAATGCCTCCACTGCTTCTTTTCTGGCATCAGATAACTCAGATCCATTTCCCTGTGCTTCTCTCACATGCTCTGTTTTCAGTTCGAAAGCTTCCTGCAGATCCATCTTATCCTTTAATTCCAGAATCAGCTTCTGTGCTGTCTTTTTCCCGATTCCAGGTGCCCTTGAAATCGTCTTCACATCATCCGCCAGCACAGCAAACCTCAGTTCATCTGCTGTAAGTCCGGATAATACTCCAAGAGCCGCTTTGGGGCCGATTCCATTTACTCCCAAAAGAAGCTTAAAGGTATTCAAGTCATCTCTGGTAAGGAATCCGAAAAGCTGCATCGCATCTTCACGCACGTTAAGATACGTATGCAGTTTCACCTCGTCTCCTTTTCTAAGTACTGCTTCTGCACTTGCCATTGGCATAAAAATATTATATCCCATAGCTCCTGCTTCCAAAATCACACGGTCTTCTAAGATTTCTGCAATCCTGCCCTTAATATATGCAATCATTGTTTTATCCTTTCTTACTTTACTTTTACAGCAACACGTTTTAAAACTTCCCCTGATACGATTCCTATGAGCATCCCTGTGATCAATCCCGCAACCAGTAACGCCGGAAAATAATAAAAGAGATTAACATTTTCCACCACCAAAACAGCCACCAGTATCTGCCCCAGATTGTGGGTAACACCACCGATCACGCTAACACCTGCCACAGAAAATCCACCGTACTGTTTCGCCAATGTCATGCAGAGCAGGCTAAATCCCGCCCCTGCAAGGCTAAACAGAATAGAAAACAGATTGCCAAACAAAAATCCAATCACAATAATACGGATTGCCGACACTGCTGCTGCTTCTTTGTAAGTATAAGTGTATAACACAAACACAGTCACCAGATTGGCAAGTCCAAGTTTAATTCCCGGAATGCCGGTAAATACCGGAAGCAGCATTTCCACGTATCCGAAAATAATCGCCAAGGAAGACAAAAGTCCCATCCAGGCAAGTTTTCTGATTTTATTTTCCCGATTCATAATATCCTCTAATTCACAACTCCGTCTAATGCTTCTTGATCTGTTTGCTTTGTGCCCGTGATTTCCAGAACCACTTTATTTGGCAGGCAGACAATCGTTTCACCCTGTAACTGGATAGGCCTCTGATGGATGCAGAGCTGATCCGGACAGTCCGCTGAAATCATACTTACTTTTTTGTCTTTTATCTCACAAACATTTGTATCTCCAACTTTTATAACCTGGTCTTCTTCCAGAGAATAGGTTCCATACTCTTCCCCTGACACGGTAATCCTGAGTTTTTGTTCTTTCGAATTCCCAAAAAAACCCACAGCTCTTGGAACCAGCCAAAACGCTGCTGCCAGTACCAGCACACTGCAAATCAAAATTAAGTCCTTTTTCTTCATAAAGCACTCCTTCAAGCCAAAAGTTTTGCTGACTGGTTTTTATCTTATCATAGGATACCAGAAAATGCAAATATATGTTCGCAGTTCCCCTTTTGCCTCACATGATACAAAAACAAAAAATCCCCCACAAGGATGTCTGTTTTCAAACATCCCTGTGAGGGGTTCCTGATTTGTTATACAATAATCTTTCTCGGGCAGGTTTCTTTACACTTTCCGCAATTAATACATTTTTCCGGATCAATATGTGCCACATTGTCCACCACGGTAATCGCTTCCTGAGGACATTCTTTCACACATTTTCTACAGCCGATACAACCTACCTGGCAGGCATCCATAACTGCTTTTCCTTTATCTTTGGAGCTGCATGCGACTGCCTGCTTCTGATCATACGGAATCAGTTCAATCAGTCTCTTCGGACATTCTGCCACACATTTTCCGCAGGCTTTACATTTTTCTTTATCTACCACTGCAATGCCATTGATAATATGAATGGCATCAAAGCTACAGGCTTTCACACAAGAACCGTATCCCAGACATCCATAAGAACAGCTTTTGAAACCGCCATTTTGCATCATGGCTGCCATCTTACAGTCCTGTACTCCTGTATATTCATAATTCTGTTTTGCTTTTTCACAGTCTCCTGCACATTTTACAAAAGCAGTCATCCGCACGGCTTCCCCTGCTTCCTGTCCCATAATAGCTGCAATCTTTGCTCCTACTGCAGCACCACCAACCGGACAGGCATTAACCGGAGCTTCTCCTTTTGCAATTGCTGCTGCCAGACCGTCACAGCCCGGGTAACCACAGCCACCACAGTTATTTCCAGGAAGCTCTTCTCTTACTTTTATTTCTTTTTCATCTACTTCTACAGCAAATTTCTTTCCGGCTACTCCAAGAAACAGTCCAATAAAGAGACCTACACCACCGACCAGAACTGCCGCAATGACAATACCTGTTATCATAATCTACGCCTCCTTAAATAATTCCTGAAAAACCAAAGAATGCAATGGCCATTAACCCTGCTGTCAGCAGAATAATTGGAAATCCCTGGAAATACTTCGGTACATCATTGTACTCCATTTTTTCCCTGAGACCTGCCATCAGCACAATGGCAATGGTAAATCCCACTGCTGTCGCAAAACCATTTACCACACCCTGAAGCACGGTATAAGATTTCTGAACATTTGTAATGGCAATACCTAACACTGCACAGTTGGTTGTAATCAGAGGCAGATACACACCAAGGCTGGCATATAACGGAGGCATTGCTTTCTTTAAAAACATTTCCACAAACTGTACCAGAGCCGCAATAACCAGAATAAATACAATGGTCTGCATATAGCTCATGTCCAGCGGAACTAAAATAAACTTATAAATCAAACTAGTAACCAGGGAAGACAACGTAATAACAAAGATAACAGCTCCACCCATTCCTGCGGCTGTCTCAATCTTCTTTGAAACACCAAAGAACGGACATAATCCCAGGAACTGACTCAGTACAACGTTATTTACCACGGCTGCCCCGATTGCAATAATGAGTAATTCTTTCATGGTCTGTCCCCCTTACTTCTTGATCACACGGTTGTCATAGAATTTGCCGCTGCAAGATGCATTACTACAAGATGCACAGCTTCCTTCCATACAATGTACCGGTTTCTGTTCTTCTTTTGGCTTCTTCTCCTGCAGTTTTGCACGGGCTGCTGCCAAAAATGCCAGAACAAAGAAAGCTCCCGGTGCCAAAATAAAGATGGTAGCCGGTTCATAACCTGCAGGCATAATCTGCTTTCCGAAAATAGTTCCAGCACCGATCAGTTCACGGAACGCTGCAAGAATCGTAATGGAAAGCGTAAATCCAAGACCCATACCAATTCCATCAAAGATAGATGCAACCGGACCATTCTTGGAAGCATAAGATTCCGCTCTTCCAAGGATAATACAGTTTACAACGATCAACGGGATGTAGATTCCAAGAGCATCATAAAGCATTGGGATAAATCCCTGCAAAAGAAGCTGTACTACTGTTACAAAAGAAGCAACCACAACAATGTATGCCGGCATACGTACTTTATCCGGAATCACATTTCTTAAAAGTGAAATAAATAAGTTTGACATAGCCAGTACGACTGTTGTAGTAAGACCCATACCAATACCATTGATTGCTGCGGTGGTAACGGCCAGGGTCGGACACATACCAAGAACCAGAACAAAGGTAGGGTTCTCTTTGATGATACCATTATAGAGGCGCTCAGCCGGTGAATTTGCTTTCATCTCAATTTCCCTCCTTTACATATTCAAAAGCACACAGTCCAGAATTTACACCTTTTGTCACTGCATTGGAAGTAATTGTCGCACCACTGATGGCATTGATCTGATTATCCGCAGCGGCACCTGTTTTTGTTACTTCAAAGGATTCTGCCTGTTTATCCTGGAACTGGTTTTTAAATTCATCTTTTGTGGCATTCATACCAAGACCTGCTGTCTCACTGATGGTCAGGATGGAAATGCCATTTAAGGTGCCATCTTCACGGACACCCATAGAGAAAGTAATATCTCCGCCATAACCTTCGGATGTTGTCAGGTTAATGGCATATCCCAAAGTTTCTCCGGAAGCATCCTTGGCTTCCATCACTTCGTTGATGGTCTGGGCTTCGAAACCATTTTCAGCCAGATAAGCAGCAAGCTCTCCATCGCCTTCTTCTACACATACTTCAAAAGAATCCGCATCTTCAAATACAGATTTGTATGCTTCCTGTTTTGCCATTTCCTGCTGTTTTGCAATAGGCTCCTTGGTAATCTCATATACCAGGCCCAAGACACCGCCTGCAACCAGCGTAATCAGTGTAAGAATCATTGCATCTTTGATAATTGTATTTTTCATGCTTTTTTACCTCCTTTTCCGAAGGCTACCGGCATAGTGAAACGCTCAATAATCGGCACTAACAAGTTACAGAAGATAATCGCATAAGAAACACCCTCTGCGGAACCTCCGAAGATTCGGAACAATCCTGTAAAAATACCAAGGCATACACCGTAAACCAACTGTCCTCTTTTTGTAATCGGAGTTGTTACATAATCGGTTGCCATGAACCAGGCACCCAGCATCAAGCCGCCGCCAAACAAATGGCAAAGAAGATAATTCAGATCAAATCCATGTCCGCCAAAGAGGAGTACAAAGATTGCAAAACTTCCGATATAGGTAAGTGGAATCCTGAAATCAATGATGCCCTTTGCCAGCAAAATAGCTGCACCGATCAGAATTGCCAGAGCAGAAGTTTCGCCAATGGTTCCCTGAATATTTCCAAAAAACAGATTCACCCAGTTCACACTCTCCCCTGCTTTCAAAGCTGCCAGCGGAGTTGCACCGGAAACAGTATCTGCAATATTACCCCACGCTCCGGAAGGAACTGCAAAATTCGTCATTCTTCCGGTAAAAGAGATCAACAGAAAACATCTGGCACCAAGAGCCGGGTTCATGATGTTCTGTCCAAGACCTCCAAATAACTGTTTTACCACCAGGATAGCAAAAACACCACCAATGACTGCAATCCACCATGGAGCATTTGGCGGCAGGTTTAAAGCAAGCAGCAAGCCTGTAACGGCTGCACTGTAATCCTGTATGGTCAGTTTTTTATGTACAATCTTTTCATAAATAGCTTCTGTGGCCACACACACTGCAACGGTAATCAAAATCAACATCAATGCATGGGGACCAAAATTGTAAACTCCGAACAATGCGGAAGGCAGCAGTGCTATGAGTACAGTGAGCATAATGCTGCTTGTATTCACCTTCGACCTCACATGAGGGGAAGACGAAACATGTAATAATTCACTCATGACTTTCTCCTCCTATTTTGGTTTTTTCCTGTTTGCCAGTACCGTCTTTCTCATAGAACGGACAGACTGTGTAAGTGGACGTTTTGCCGGACAGGTAAAGCTACAGCAACCACATTCTACACATTCCATTCCATTATTCTTCACGAAAAGTTCTTCCTGACCATGCTCAGAATAGGTAGCAAGCCTGGACGGAATCAGTCTTGCAGGACAGGCTGACACACATCTTCCACAATTGATGCATGCAGTAGGTTCATTGGCAGAAACCTCGTCCTTTGACATACACAGCATTGCTGAAGAAGTTTTTACTACTGGAACATGATAATCAAACATCGCAAATCCCATCATAGGACCGCCGGAAATAATTTTTTCTGCAGGCTGTTTCAGACCGCCAGCCGCTTCCAGTAAATCAGCAAAGGAAGAACCCAGCTTTACATTAAAGTTGCAAGGGTCTGCCACTGCGTCTCCTGTCACAGTTACAATTCGGTCCATAACCGGTTCTCCAAACATCACGGCACGGTACACCGCACACACGGTATCAATATTATCTACCACACAGCCTGCATCTGCAGGAAGCATAGAAGAATTAATCTCTCTGCCACTTACTGCTGCAATCAGGCACCGCTCTGCACCCTGCGGATATTTGGTTTTCAGGGTACAGACCTCGATTCTTGGTTCATCTTTTACCATTTTAGTGATTTTTTCAATACAATCTGGTTTGTTATCTTCAATACAGATACAGCCTTTTGCATGGTCAAACAGCTTCAGCATACACTTTAATCCACCAATGATCCATTCCGGCTGTTCCAGCATACGACGGTAATCAGAAGTCAGATACGGTTCACATTCTGCACCGTTTACCAATACATATTCAATTTTCTCAGGCTCTCTTGGAGAAAGTTTTACATGGGTAGGGAACCCTGCACCGCCCATACCTACGACTCCTCCTTCTTTAATCCTTGTGATGATCTCCTCTTTGGAAAGTGCATCCAGGGATTTAGCTGGCTGGAATTCTACGGTTTCATATTTTTCATCATTTTCAATGATAATTGCATCCACCATAGCTCCTACATTATTTCTGACTTTTTTCAGATCTTTCACAACACCGGATACGGTTGCGTGAATCGGTGCAGAAACAAAGCCACCCATTTCTGCGATTTTCTGACCTGCAAGTACCGAATCTCCCTTTTTCACAACAGGCTGTGCCGGAGCACCGATATGCTGTGACAATGGATAAACCATTTCTTTTCCGGGAAGAAATTCTTTCACAGGTTTTGCCTTGGACAATTCTTTTCCATCATATGGATGAACTCCACCCTTGAAGGTTAAAAACGCCATATTATGTCCCTCCTTTATCTATGATAATCAGTTCTTCTCTGATTATACTTTGAATGCTTTACATACTGCCTTTGATTTGTGTTATAATGGCAGGAGGCATTATGCATATTTACTGCATTCATATTTCTTCTTATGTTATATAATATAACACTTTTTTCTTTAAATCACTAGCTGTTTTTAGTAATTTTTAGTACTATTTTGAATACAATCAGAAAGGAATTTGTTAAAATGATAACAAACAAAAAATTTCTTTATTCACTATCAACAGAATTAAATTTTGAGTTTTTTTCAGAAAATTTTTCTCTTTTGGATCTTCTTTTCTTTGATATTGAAACCACAGGACTCAGCCCTAAAACCAGCCATGTATATCTCATAGGACTGATTCAGTATAATCCTGATGCCTCTTGTTTTGAAATGACCCAATACCTTGCAGAAAGCGAAGAGCCATCAGAAGAAATCCAGGTTTTAGAAAGCTTCTGCCGTGTTGCTTTGACAAAAAATTGTCTAGTACACTTTAACGGAAGCTCCTTTGACCTCCCATTTCTAAAGCACCGGTGCAAAGCTCTGCACCTTACGGAAAGCCTTAGCCAGCTTTCTTCTCTTGATCTTTACAGAGAGCTGCTTTCCATGCCTGCTTTTTTCAGACAAATGCCGGATCATAAACAGAAATCTTTTGAACTTCTGATTGGGTATCCAAGAGAAGACCAGCTCTCTGGAAAAGAAATGATAACTGCTTTTCAAGAATATGCAAAAACAAAGGATTCCAGTACCTTAAATCTTTTATTTCTTCACAATGCGGATGACTTAAAAGGCATGCTGGCTCTAACGTCTCTCGGAATCCTGAAACAGCTTCTGAATGGTTCCTGGCAGATTACAGATGTCCAAGAACTGCAAGAACCTAATCTGGACGGTGCCATGGAGACAAAGCTCTTATTCAGCCTCTCCCTGGAAACGCCTGTTCCAGTAACCTTATCTGCCAACGCAGGCTTTTGTTACATTACCGTAACAGAGAATAAAGCAAAAATAAAAATGCCTCTCTACGAGGGCACCCTCCTGTATTTTTATCCAGACTATAAAAATTATTACTACCTGCCATTTGAAGATGAAGCAATACACAAAAGCATTGCCGCTTACCTGGAACCTTCCCACCGGCAAAAAGCCACAGCTGCAACCTGTTACAAAAAAATCAGCGGTAAATTCCTCTATGCACCTGGTGCACCGGATCTACCGCTTTTAAAAGAAAACTATCGTTCCAGGGAGCATTACGTTAGCTGGCCCTTTCCAGAACCAGAAGACGAATCTCTGAAAACCTATCTTCACGAAGTATTAAAAACAGCCGTCACAAAATAATGACGGCTGTCTTCATTCCTGATTCTTATTCTTCTACAGTTTCTTCTGCTTCAGCAACTTCTTCCTGTGCTGGTTCCAGAACTTTCATGCTCAGGCTGATTTTCTTCTCTTCTTCATTGAAGTCTACAACCTTTGCAGAAACCACCTGGCCAACTTTCAGTACATCTGAAGGTTTTTCAACGTGTGCTCTGGAAATCTGAGAAACATGAAGGAGTGCATCAACACCTGGTTCCAGTTCAATAAATGCACCGAACTCTGTCATACGTGCGATTTTGCCTTCTACTACATTTCCAACTGCATATTTTTCAGCTGCATTCAGCCATGGATTCTGATCTTCAAATTTCAAGCTTAATGCAATCTTTTCTCCATTGATTTCTTTGATTAAAACAGTGATTTTTTCTCCTGCTTTAAATACTTTCTTTGGATTTTCAACTCTTCCCCATGACATTTCAGAGATATGAAGCAGACCATCAGCTCCGCCTAAATCAATGAACGCACCAAAATCTGTTACGTTTTTGATAGTTCCTTCTACAACATCTCCAACCTGGATTCTTTCGAAAAGTTCTTTCTTCAGTTCTTCTTTCTTAGCTACTAAAAGCTGTTTTCTATCACCGATCACGCGGCGGCGTTTTGGATTGAATTCTGTGATAACGAATTCGATTTCCTGATCCTGATATTTTGTCAGGTCTTTTTCATAAGTATCGGATACCAGGCTTGCAGGAATAAATACTCTTGCATCTTCTACAACAACGCTTAATCCGCCGTCTAATACCTGGTTTACTTTTGCTGTAAGCACTTCTTTATTTTCGAATGCTTCTTCCAGTCTCTTATTTCCTTTATCTGCTGCCAGTCTCTTGTATGTCAACAGCACCTGACCATCTCCATCGTTGAGTTTGAGCACTTTTGCTTCCATTGTGTCGCCTGGATGTACAACAGTTCTTAAGTCTAAATTCTGGTCATTGGAGTACTCGCTTCTGGAAATGATACCGTCTGCTTTATAGTCAATATTCAGAATAATCTCATCCTCTTTGACATCGATGACTGTACCTTCGACTACCTCTCCATTCCTGATTGTTTTAAATGTTTCATCCAGCATCTGTTCAAAACTTAATTCTGACATGTTTTGAAACCTCCTCTATTAATTTATTTGGGGTTGAAGCCCCAGCTGTAATACCTACATATTGAACGGATTGAAATCGATCAAATTCCAAGTCAGCAAGTGTCTGTATATAGTAAGTATTTTCACATTCGCGTTTGCATATTTCATAGAGCTTCTGGGTATTTGAGCTATTCTTTCCACCTATGACAATCATAGCATCCGCTTGTTTCGCGATTTCCTCAGCCTCAGACTGTCTGTCCTGGGTTGCATTACAAATCGTATTTAAAACAAGTTTATCATACCCCTTTTTGGTTAAAATTTCAACTATTTCTTGAAAATTATTGTAATTAAATGTCGTTTGGGACACAATACATATTTTTTCTGGGCATTCTGCCAAAAAATCCGCTGCTTCGACAGTATTTTTGACCACGGTACATGGCCCTTTGCACCATCCCCGGATTCCTACCACCTCCGGATGACTGGCATTTCCTACAATCACAATATGACGCCCTGCCTTGCTCTCTCTTTCCACAATCCTATGGATTTTCAATACAAACGGGCAGGTAACATCTACATAATCCAGTTTCTTCTCTTCCAGTAATTCGTAAATATGAGCCGGAACACCATGAGAACGGATAATCACTGTGCCGGTCTGCAGATTTCTCAGATCATCCTCTGTTTCCAGTACCGAAACTCCCTTTTCTTCTAAGTCTCTGACCACTTCCTCATTGTGAATGATCGGCCCATAGGTATATACCGGCCCATCTGCTTTCTCAGCCACCTCATAGGCTTTTTCTACAGCACGTTTTACCCCAAAGCAAAATCCCGCTGTCTTTGCTACTTTTATTTCCATACTCCCCTCCTGTTTCTCATACCCCTTTGCTTTTCTTGTACAAAGAAATAATCGCCTCTTTTACTTCTTCAATGGTCATGTCTGAAGAATCCAACAGCACTGCGTCTTCTGCCTGCTTCAGAGGTGAAATCTCCCTGGTCATGTCTCTGTGGTCACGCTCATTGATATCCGCTTCAATTTCTTCCAGAACACAGGAAATACCCTTTTCCTCCAGCTCTTTGCATCTTCTTAAAGCTCTTGTTCTGGCACTGGCGGTCAGATAAACCTTTACCTGGGCATTTGGCAGGACACAGGTTCCAATATCTCTTCCATCCATCACTACATTTTCCCTGGATGCAAGAATCCGCTGAAGTTCTACCAGCTTTTCCCTGATTTTGGGATTTGCAGAGCTGACAGATGCCATATTTCCCACTTCTTCCTGACGAAGAAGCCCGGTCACATTTTCACCGTTTAAAAGGACCTGCTGGGCACCTTCTTCGTAAACAATAGAAATTTCAGCCTTTGCACAGGCTTCCTCCATTTTTTCTGTTTCTTTGGGTGATATCCCCTGCTGCAGCAGATACAAGGCCATTGCCCTGTACATTGCCCCGGTATCCACATAGATAAATTCCAACTCCTTTGCCACAGCCTTTGCTATGGTACTTTTGCCGGCTCCTGCCGGTCCGTCAATCGCTATATTCACTGACATATCTTTTCTCCTTGTGTTATTTTAATCTTCCTCTTCTATAAACTCTGCAGCGGCTCTCGCTGTTGACCAGGCAATCTGTAAATTAAACCCTCCCGTTACGGCATCCAGGTCCAGCACTTCTCCAATGAAATACAGACCGTTTACTTTCTTAGATTCCATGGTTTTGGGATTGATTTCTCCTGTTTTTACTCCTCCCTGAGTAATGATAGCCTCCCTGAATTCACGCAGGCCTGTGATAGTCACCGGGAAATGCTTTACAAGATAAATAAAATCCAGGCGTTCCCCTTTTGTAATCTCATTTACCTTTTTCTCTGCCGGAATTTTGCAAAGTTCCAGGATTACCGGAAACATCTTAGAAGGAAACATTCCGGAAATCACATTTTTAAACTGTTTGTTGATGCCCGCCTCAAATTCCCGCAAAATCCTGGCATCAAGCTGTTCCTCTGTAAGGGCAGCTTTTAAATCAATATACCCCTGCAATTCTTTCTTTTCCAGTTTTTTTCCGATATAAGAACTGGCCGTAAGAACCAGCGGCCCGGAAATTCCGAAATGGGTAAACAACAATTCCCCAAAATCCTGGTACAACACCTTTTTTCCGTCTTTTACGGTAAAGCTGACATTCTTTAAAGCAAGCCCCTGCATTCTGGTGACATATTCCTCTTTTGTCTCCACGGGAACCAGGGCACAGCAAAGATCCGTGACCTTATGCCCCGCATCTTTGGCAAACCGGTAACCGTCTCCTGTGGAGCCTGTAGTCTGATAAGACATTCCTCCTGTTGCTACAATCACCCTGTCCCCCTGAACGGTCTGTCCGTTAGACAGAAGCACTCCTGTAACCGCTTTTTCTCCCTCTGTTTCTTCTATGAGCACCTCTTTCACTTCGCTCCCCAGATGAATTTTTACATCCAGTTCCTTCATCCTGCGTTCCAGAACCTTAATCACATCCGAAGAATGATCGGATTTCGGAAAAATCCTGCCGCCCCGCTCTTCTTTTAGCGGAAGACCCAGCTTCTCAAAATAAGAAATCACATCCTGATTGGTAAACCCGTAAAACGCACTATAGAGAAATTTCGGATTGCTGACAACGGATTTGAAAAAAGTTTCCTCATCACAGGTATTCGTTACATTGCAGCGGCCCTTTCCTGTAATAAACAGTTTTTTACCCAGCTTTTCGTTTTTCTCAAACAAGTGCACTTGATGCTTTTTTTCTCCCAAAAAAGCTGCTGCCGCCATTCCGGCTGCACCGCCGCCGATAATCAGTATTTTTGCCATAAATCTCTCCTTTAATCCTTGGTATTTTTCTCTTTCCTTGGGTCTGTAAGCTGAATCTCATGGTTATCTGCCAAATTAATCTCGTCATTATTATAGACCTGATACTCATCCCAAATCTTTTCCAGAGATTCTAAAGTGGCTACTACATCCTTCTGCTTCCTCATACTCAGAGCCACTACCAGGGCATTGATCACACTTAAAGGTGCTACCAGAGAATCTACAATCGATGCCATATCACTTCTGGCAATGAGATTGCAGGAAGAATACAAATTCATAGGAGAATGAATGCTGTCTGTCAGGGTGATAACCTTGGCATTTCTGTTATTGGCAAACTCCAGTGCTTTTAAAGTACGCATAGAATAACGTGGGAAACTGATACCAATGATCACATCCTCTTCTCCGATACGGATCATCTGTTCAAACAGCTCACTGGCACTGTTGGTATTTAATAAGCGCACACTGTCAAAAATCAGATTCAGATAAAAGGCCAGAAAACCAGCCAGAGGTGCACAGCTTCTGATACCCACAATATAAATATTCTTTGCCTTTAAGATGGTCTCTACTGCCAGTTCAAAGGCTTCATGATCCACAGCGTCTAAAGTCATCTTAATCTTATCGATATCCGAATGGAGTACGGTATCCAAAATCTCCGACTGCGGCACCTTGCCATAAGTAACCTCCATCCGCTGTATAGAGTTTAATTTGGTGCGTACCAGCTCCTCCAATGCCTTTTGAAACTCCGGATATCCCTTATATCCCAGATAAATAGCAAACCGCACCACCGTAGACTCACTGACTCCTACGGTTTCGCCTAATTTGGCCGCTGTGAGAAATGCTGCCTTATCATAATTTTCCTGAATATATGCTGCCAATTTTTTCTGTCCTTTGCTAAACTTCTGGTACTGTGCATTCATTTTACTGAGCAGATGTTCTGAATTACCCATGGTATCTGACCTCTTTTTTTAGATTCTTTCGCATTGTAATATCATAACACAAAAAGCAAAAAAAGAAAAGCCCAGCACAAAGGCTGAACTTCTCTTTTATTCATTAGCATTTCTTAAACCGGATATGCTCCGTTTTCAGTATCTGCTTCTTTTGGATCTACTTTTGTTTTCTGAGCTTCTCTATACTTGAAGAAGTCTGTAGCAACCTGTGGGAACAGAGCATAGGACAATACGTCTTCTTCCTGCTCAGACCACTGTTCCATCTCTTTTCTCAGTACATCCAGCTCTGGTTTAATCAAATCAGCAGGACGGCAAGTGATTACTTCTGTATCACCAATGCATTTTTCCTGAACTTCTTTGTTAAACGGTTTTACAGTAGCACCGTATTTTCCGCTGAGAACGTCTTTGGTCTCTTTTGTAACCATCTTATAACGTTCACCCATGATTACGTTAAATACCGCCTGTGTACCAACGATCTGAGAAGATGGTGTAACCAGTGGTGGTTCTCCAAGGTCTTTACGAACTCTTGGAACTTCTTCCAGAACATCATAGAACTTGTCTTCTGCATGCTGTTCTTTTAACTGAGATGTCAGGTTAGAAAGCATACCGCCTGGTACCTGATATAACAGAGTCTTAATATTGACACCCAGGTTCTTTGGATTCAGCAGGCCGCTGTCAAGAGCTTCGTCACGGATTGGACGGAAGTAATCAGCGATTTCTGCCAGTAATTTCTGATCAAATCCAGTATCATATGGAGTACCCTTGAAGGTTTCTACCATAACTTCTGTTGCAGGCTGAGAAGTACCCAGTGCAAATGGAGACATTGCTGTATCGATCACATCCACACCTGCTTCTACTGCTTTCATATAGGTCATGGAAGCAACACCGGAAGTATAATGTGTGTGAAGCTGGATTGGAATATCAACTGCTTCTTTTAATGCAGTAATAAGCTCTGTAGCTGTATATGGCAGTAAAAGACCAGCCATATCTTTCAGACAGATGGAATCTGCTCCCATGTCTTCTACTTTCTTCGCCATCTCGATCCAGTAATCTAGTGTATAAGCATCTCCAAGAGTATAGGACAGAGCAACCTGTGCATGTCCTTTTTCCTTGTTTGCTGCCTTTACTGCGGTCTGCAGGTTACGAAGGTCGTTTAAACAGTCAAAAATACGGATGATATCAATACCATTTGCAATAGATTTCTGTACGAAATATTCTACTACATCATCTGCATATGGACGATATCCCAGGATATTCTGTCCACGGAATAACATCTGTAATTTTGTATTTTTGAATCCGTCACGGAATTTACGAAGTCTTTCCCATGGATCTTCTTTTAAGAAACGAAGGGAAGCATCGAAAGTTGCTCCACCCCAGCACTCTACGGAGTGGTAGCCGACTTTATCTAATTTTTCTACGATTGGCATCATCTGCTCTGTTGTCATACGGGTTGCAATCAGAGACTGATGTGCATCACGCAGAATTGTTTCAGTAATTTTAATAGGTTTTTTTACTACTTCTGCCATCATTATTTCCTCCATAATTATTCATGATACAGACAGGCATTATACTCCATAGATTGCCATGAAAGTACCGGCTGCTACCGCAGTACCGATAACACCTGCTACGTTTGGTCCCATAGCATGCATGAGCAGGAAGTTTGTAGGATCTGCCTCAGCACCGACCTTCTGTGATACACGGGCTGCCATAGGAACAGCGGATACACCTGCTGATCCGATCAGCGGGTTAATCTTGCCGTGGGTCAGTTTACACATCACTTTACCAAGAAGGACACCTCCGGCTGTACCAAATGCAAACGCAACCAGACCTAAAACTACGATTTTTAATGTATCCACTTTCAGGAATGCTTCTGCACTTGTTGCAGCACCTACAGAAGTTCCAAGAAGGATAACTACGATGTACATCATAGCATTGGAAGCTGTTTCCATCAGCTGTTTTACAACACCTGATTCACGGAACAGGTTACCAAGCATTAACATACCAACCAGCGGAGCTGTTGTTGGCAGAATCAGACATACAACAACGGTAATGATGATTGGGAACAGGATTTTTTCCAGTTTGGAAACCGGACGGAGCTGTTCCATTTTGATTTTTCTTTCTTCTTCTGTTGTCAGAAGTTTCATGATCGGTGGCTGGATAATCGGAACCAGAGACATATAGGAATATGCTGCTACTGCAATGGCACCCATAAGTCCGGACTGTCCAAGCTTACCAGCAAGGAAGATAGATGTAGGACCATCCGCTCCACCGATGATGGAGATTGCTGCTGCTGCTTTTCCATTGAATCCCATAAAGATTGCCAGGAAATATGCTGCATAGATACCAAGCTGTGCAGCAGCACCCAGCAGGAAACTCTTAGGATTGGCGATCAGCGGGCCAAAGTCTGTCATGGCACCAACGCCAAGGAAAATCAGAGACGGAAGTACACTCCACTCATCCAGGATATAGAAGATATGGAGAAGTCCCGCTACTCCGTTTGATGTTTGTTCTGCACTTGCCATAATATCAGGATAGATATTTACCAGAAGCATACCAAATGCGATTGGCACGAGCAGAAGTGGTTCAAAACCTTTTGCAATGGCAAGATATAAAAATATAAATGCCACTAAGATCATAATCAGGTTACCCACTGTCAGATTCATAAAAGCAGTCTGTGATACCAGGTTTGACAGTGTATCTGCAATGTTAGACATTATTTTACCTCCCATTTAATTGTTTTTCACAGGCAAAGCCTGCTTTGGGAATTTACACTGTATGCAAATTCTAGTTCATGGATGCCAGAACATCACCGTTTTCTACTGCATCACCTACAGCTACGTTAATGCCTGCTACAGTACCATCCTGTGGAGCAACAACAGGGATTTCCATTTTCATAGCTTCCAGAATCACGATTGCATCACCAGCTTTTACAGCCTGTCCAACGCTTGCTTCTACTTTGAATACTTTACCAGGTACGGAAGCTTTCACTTCGATTGCACCTGCTGCAGCTGCTGGTTTTGCTGCTGCTGGAGCTGCCTTAGGTGCAGCTTTTGGTGCAGCCTTTGGAGCTGCTGCCGGAGCACCGTTTCCAGCGTTTTCTTCTACTGTTACATCATATGCAACACCATTCACTGTAATTGTATAAGATTTCATATTGATTTCCTCCTATGACAGAACCTATCTCCAGGTTCTTTTATTTGATTTTCTGATAGAACGTACTACAAATGCATCGGTAGATGTATTTTCTGCTGCTGCAATTGCCGCTGCGATTACTGCAACCAGTTCCCCGTCATCTACCAGCTCTTCTTCTGCCGGTGCTGCAACAGCCGGTGCCGGTTTTGCTTCCGGTGCAGGAGCCTTTGGTGCTTTTTTCTTCTTCAGAGCTGCTTCCAGCTTTGGAATATATACCATAAGAGAAATCACAAAGCTCAGAAACAGAAGCATCAGGAATACGGTAGCAATACCAATAACAGTATTTACTGCTGCGGACTGCATTTTTTCTCCCATGGTATAATTTGGGCTGAATCCTACAGATTCAGGAGCCAATTTTCCACTATATACCAGCTCTACTACCGCATCTCTGTTTTCAAAATCCGCATTTAAAGTTACGATATATTTGTGGCTGTCCATACGTACTGCAGTAGCTGCAGACTGATCGGCTTCCATACCCAGGTATGCACCCAGTTCTTCACAGTTATCAATCCAGGAAGTAAAGGCTCCTTTTGTAAAATCATCCATATTTGGACTCTCTTCAATAGCCTGTTCCATGCTTGCCTTATCGTAGCTGACCAAAGTCTCTACGGTAGCAACACTGGTATCAAAAAGATTCTGCTGTACTTTTTCATTGATACCTTCTTTTTCACCGCCACATCCAGCTAATGATAATGTGAGAATACCTGCTGCTGCTAAACTGCCTAATTTTTTCCATGTCTTTTTCATATGATTCACCTCGCTTAAACCGTGCCGTGTTTCTTGCTTGGACGATCTTCTCTCTTTGTGAATAACATTTCAAAAGCACCAATCACGTATTTTCTTGTATCTTCTGCCTCGATGATAGTGTCAACATAGCCTCTCTTAGCTGCAGACAGTGCACTGGACTGAAGCATTGCATATTCTGCTGCTTTCTCATTGATGGTTGCTGCGTCTGAACCTGCATACATGATCTTAGCAGCCAGTTTTGCATCCATCATACCAATCTGTGCGTTTGGCCATGCAAATACCATATCTGCTCCTGTAGACTTGCTGTTCATGGTCAGATAAGCACTTCCAAATGCTTCTCCGATCACAATGTTTACCTTCGGAACGGTTGCACTGATAAATGCATTGGTCAGTTCTGCTGCATTTCTTGCCATGTTTGCTTCAGAACACTTGGTAGCTTTGAAGCCTTTTACATTTGTAAGAGTCAGAACCGGGATTTCAAAAGCATCACAGAATTTCACGAATTCAGCAGCTTTTTTGCATCCTCTTGCAGATAAAACATTATCAAAGGATTCTGTCTTTTCGCCTTCTTCGTTGTAAATCTCACTTCTGTTTGCAACACAGCCGATGGTTGCTCCGTTTAAACGGATAAATCCAGTTACCATGTCTTTTGCATAAGCTGCTTTTACTTCGAAGAATTCATTGTTGTCTGCAATCTGGGAAAGTGCAATAGAAGTATCTCCTACACAATTTGCCAGATCCGGGCATACACGGTTCAGATCATCTGTGCAGTCTACATATGCAGAATTATCTTCGTAGTTAGAAGGAAGCATGGAAACCAGCTCTCTCATCTGTGCGAAGATTTCTTCTTCACTTGCAACTACATCTACCAGACCTGCATTTTCACTCTGGTAAGCAGCGCTTGAAGTATCACATTTGGAAATTTCATTTCCTTCCAATGCGTTTGGTGCATTTACAAACAGTCTGCCTTTCTTTGCTTCCATGAATGTAAAGTCTGTCAAAGCAGGAACAACTGCAAGTCCGCCGCCGCATGTGCCAAAGATTCCTGTGATCTGAGGAATCACGCCAGATGCCATAACCTGTTTTGTGTAGATTTCACCAAAAGCATTTAATGCATCGGTTGCTTCCTGGAGTCTCAGGCCGGCACAGTCAATGAGACCAATGACCGGAGCTCCTGTCTTCATAGCCAGGTCATACAGGTTTGCGATTTTTTTCGCATGCATCTCACCAATGGAACCGTTTAATACGGAAGCATCCTGGCTGTACACATATACCAGGCTGCCGTCGATTACACCGTATCCAGTGATGACACCATCTGCTGGTGTTTCTTTCTCAGATAAGTTGAAATCTGTGTTTCTGGCTGTTACATAGCCGCCAATTTCAACAAAACTGTTCGCATCAAGTAAAGAGTCGATTCTCTTACTTGCTAAGCTTTGTGCTGTACTACTCATTAATCAGCCCTCCATTTAAATATATTTACCGGGATTTCTGCACGTTTTCTGTGATTCCATCCGGTTTTTGTGCAGAAATCACCTGCTGGTTCACTGCATTACACTACATAAGTAAAACCAATTTCTGCCGATTATAATTGTACCTTGTTTCCAGCTTTTTTTCAATAGGTTTTGACAAAGTTTTAACATCAATATTGCCAGGAACTTTCCCACTTATTAATGCATTTTTGCATGCACTGGCGTAAGGCCGAATAAGGCTCGTTTTTCTCGATTTCCACCCCCAGTTCTTCTGCAAACAGAAATTCCATACACAGATAACTGATTCCATAAAAGGGCTCCTGATTGTTCTCTTTTGCCAGCCTGCACAAAATCTGAAATCTTGTCTCAAAACGGCCTTTCAAAAAACCGTATATCTCATGAAATCCCTTATAAACCAGATACCAGAATCCGATCCAGGCTAGTTCTGCCCGATCCTTCTCCCCATCACGGATATCTTCCAGAAGCCCCAGTGCTGCCTGGGCACATTCCCGTTCCTCACAGGACAGACTGTGCCAAAACACTTCTCCCTGGTACCGGCTTTTCCTTGCCCGCTCCTGCAGATAATTTCGCCATTCATCTTCCATGCCCTGAACCAATTCCCTGCACTTCCTATTTTTGCAAATACCATAAAGCAGGAAATAGGTACTATCCACATAACATCGTTTTGCTTTTTGAAAAGAAACCTTTTTGCCACAGTAAACGCCCTCTTCTTCTAAGAAATCCTGCTGACAATCCTCCTGTATGCAGAGCCCCTGGAATAAAATCCCTTCTTTTTTCATAGACAGCCTCTTTCTGCCCGCACCTGCATACCGGTATTTTTTCTTCTTTTTACTACTTTATCCGGGAAAATCAAGAAATGTGATAAAAAAGATAAGATAATGGAACATTAAGAAAAAAATACAGAAAAACAGAATTGAAATCAAATGACACATGCCAGAAAATGCAGTGCAGACTTGTTTATTTGACCTCATTTTACTACAGCGGCAGACAAAACACAAGGTTTTTCTTGCATAACCAGAGTCCAGAAATTATAATCAGCTTATAACAGTAAAAGGAGGTTTTTCACCTATGATTCAGAAAATACTGAAATATAACGAGACATTTGTAAAAAACGAAGAATACAAGCCCTATATCACCAGCAAATATCCTGACAAAAAATTGGCAATCCTCACCTGTATGGACACCAGGCTGACAGCACTTCTTCCAGCAGCTCTTGGCATAAAAAATGGGGATGCCAAAATCATCAAAAATGCCGGTGGTGTCACAACACACCCTTACGGAAGCGTTGTCCGCAGCCTCCTGGTGGCGATTCTGGAGCTTGGTGTTGAGGAAATCATGGTCATCGGCCATACTGACTGTGGCGTTCAGGGCATGGACGCAGAAGAAATGCTGGAAAAACTCATAAGCCGCGGAATCCCCAAGGAACACATCGATATTGTCCGCCGAAGCGGCATTGATTTAAACAAATGGCTGGGTGGCTTTTCTTCCTCTGAAGAATCTGTCCGTGAAACTGTAGCAACACTAAAAGAACACCCACTCATGCCAAGAGATGTTACCATCCAGGGCTTTGTTATGGATTCCGTAACAGGCGAACTGACTTCTATCTGTTAAGCATCTATTCAAAAAAACTGTCCCATGAAGCAGACATCCAAACAAAGGACACGCTTCATGGGACATTCTATTTTATGCCATGGTTACTTTTCTGAAGTTTTTCTTACCTTTTTTCAATACAATACCGTCTCCCTGCAGTTTTTCTCCTGCAAGCTGATATTTGATATCGGTAATCTTTTCTCCGTCTACAGACACACCTCCCTGCTCAATGGCACGTCTTGCTTCAGAACGTGTATTGGCAAGCCCACTGTTTACCAGAAGAGAGATCAAATCAATATTTCCATCTGTTAAATCTTCTTCCTTGATCTGAGCAGATGGCATATTTGCTGCATTTCCACTGGAGAATAAAGCTCTTGCTGCTTCCTGTGCTTTTTTCGCTTCTTCCTCACCGTGAACCAGTGCAGTCAGTTCGTATGCCAGGATTTCTTTCGCCTGATTTAACTGGCTTCCTTCCCATTTGTCCATTTCATCAATCTGCTCTAATGGAAGGAAAGTAAGCATACGGATGCACTTTAACACGTCTGCATCTGCCACATTTCTCCAGTACTGGTAGAAATCAAATGGAGATGTCTTATTTGGATCCAGCCATACAGCACCAGACTGTGTCTTACCCATTTTCTTACCTTCTGAATTCAGAAGCAGGGTAATGGTCATAGCATATGCGTCTTTGCCCAGTTTACGGCGGATCAGTTCTGTACCACCCAGCATATTGCTCCACTGGTCATCCCCACCGAACTGCATGTTACAGCCGTATTTCTGGTATAATGCGTAGAAGTCATAGCTCTGCATGATCATGTAGTTAAATTCCAAGAAGCTAAGACCTTTTTCCATACGCTGTTTGTAGCACTCTGCAGTCAGCATACGGTTTACAGAGAAGTGAGGTCCGATTTCTCTTAAGACATCCACATAATTCAGATCAAGAAGCCAGTCTGCATTGTTTACCATCAGGGCTTTTCCGTCGGAAAAATCAATAAAACGCTCCATCTGTTTTTTGAAACAGTCACAGTTATGCTGAATGGTTTCCGGTGTCATCATAGAACGCATATCCGTTCTTCCAGATGGGTCACCGATATATCCTGTTCCGCCGCCAATCAGGGCAATTGGCTTATTTCCTGCCATCTGCAGACGTTTCATCAGACAAAGTGCCATGAAATGGCCTACATGGAGACTGTCCGCAGTAGGGTCGAATCCGATATAAAAAGTTGCTTTTCCGTTATTTACTAACTCTTTGATTTCTTCTTCGTCTGTTACCTGGGCAATGAGTCCTCTGGCAACTAATTCATCATAAATTGTCATATTCATTCTCCTTTTTATCATTTTTGAAGGACCGAGATTCCTTGATAAAATCAAAAAAGCTCCCATCCTTCTCTTATTTGAAAAGGACGAGAGCCATATGCTTTCCCGTGTTACCACCTTTTTTCACAACCGGTTCACACCGCCTGCCTCTGTGAGTACAGCTTATGCGATACTCAAAGTACGTTAACGTGCACCAATCCGTCACAGCCTACTCTGCATAAAAAACGTTTCGGTGTGAAGCTCCGGGATGTATTCGACCTGCCGCTCGCTCTGCGCCTCTCATCTGCCGGCTGCTTTCTGTAGATTTCCTGACAAGCTACTTGTTCCCTTCTTTGCTTTTGCTATCGGTTTTCAGTATAACCAACCATTTGTGTGTTTGTCAAGTATTCTTTTACATATTGCACGCTGTTTCTGCATATTATATAATAAAAGGCACAAAAACATATTGCGAAAGGAGGTGCTTCTATGGTATGGATCCTTCTCATTTCTATCTCATTTCTTTTTTTCATTTTATCTGCATTATGCAGGCAGAACCCTTACGAAAAGCAGCTTTCTGATACCCAGCAAGAACATTTCATCAAAGAATACCAGCATAAGAAAAAGTCCTCTTTATAATCCACGGTAATATTTTTCTGCAATTTCTATCATCTTGTCAAACTGCTGCTCCATCTCCTCCACCAGACGGAACTGGGTGCGTGCCCTGACCAGATTATGTTCCGGATAAGCTGTCTTAAAATACGTATCGCCCTGAAGATAATCAGTCAGGAAACGCATGCCACATTCCAATGTCATAAGGCGTGCGCCCCAGGCAAGGCTTACTGCTTCTTCCGGTGTCAGTACATCCCTGGTTTCTTCCAAATACCCTTTGGTATATAATTCATACAGAGAAATATCGAAATGCATTTTGCTCAAATCTTTCTCATCTTCCTCTGCTGTCGCTGCTCCAAAACGGATGGAATCACCGAAATCATTGGCAGCTAATCCTGGCATAATAGTATCCAGGTCAATGATACAAAGTCCCTTTCCGGTATCCGCATCAAATAAAATATTGTTCAGTTTTGTATCATTATGCGTAACCCGGATTGGCAAAGTTCCGTTTTCCTGCTGCTCTACCAGCACCTTACAATCTTCTTTTCGGTCCAGCACAAACTGAATCTCTGGTTTACAGGTCACTGAACGGTTCTTGATATCACGTTTTAAAGCAAGCTCAAAGTTTTCAAAACGATTAACTGTGTTATGGAAATTTGGAATGGTTTCCTTTAAACTGGCAGCCGGATAGTTCCCAAGCTGTTTCAGGAAATGCCCAAAACTTGCCCCTGACTGATAAAACTGTTCCGGATTTTCCACTAGCTGATAGCATACGGAATTTTGAATGTAATGATAGCTTCTCCAAGGCTGTCCTTCACTGTCCTCAAAGTAGGTACATCCATTCTTTGTCTTGATGCAGGATAAGGTCTCTCTGTCCGGATCCCCACCTTCTTCTCTGACAACATTACGAAGATATTCTGTTACCCCAAAAATATTCTCCATAACACCTGCCGGGTCTTTGAATACATTGTTGTTGACACGCTGCAGAATATAGGCAAACTCTTCCCCTTTATCTGTCGGCATATAAACCGCATAGGTTTCATTGATATGCCCTTCTCCAAAAGGCTTCACATAACTGCACTGCGAACCAAAACCAAAAGCATATAATGCATCCTCCAGATTTCTGCTGGTCACACCGTCAATCTTTCTTCTGGTAGAAAATACCACTTCCCCTTCTTCTACCTTACGTTTCTCCGCAATCTTGCAATTGGCCTTCACCACACTGCCAAGTCCGATATGTGCACCTCTTGCCACATGAGAATCATGATCTACCACTGCACCACTGTTCACCAACACTCCGTGCTCAATGACGGTATGGGTATTCACTACGGCTCTCTGCATAATAAAGCTTCCTGCTCCAATCACGGCACTCGGACTCACGACTGCAGATGGATGAATGATTGCCGGCACCTGATAACCTGCCTCTATCAATTTCTCTGTCCAGTAAAGCCTCTGTCCATTGTCACCAAGTGCTGCCACTGCCGTATCATAATTTGCCAAAAAACTCTTATAATCGCAGCACTTGCCGATTACATCCTTATGCTTGGATGCATCATCCAAAAACACTGCCTCCTCATATCCCAAAAGTCCTGCTGTCTCCTGGATCATCTGTCCGAAGCCGCCTGCCCCAATAATTAATAAGCGTTTCATGTATGTTCTCCTTTTGTATTCATTTTCCCTGCAAGCCCATTCTTATCTGTCACAACAAAAAAAGAACTCCCCTTTTCTCTACTTCAAAAACAAAGGGAGTTGAATTTTCTATTATTTTATCCTATTTTTTCAAAAAAAGCAAGCTGTCGGCAAAAATCGGGGCAGAAAACCTGGCACTTTT
>Bissell_p1__coassemble_354_pt1 | contig 33678 bp, 26 predicted proteins | sample Bissell_p1__metabat2_high_PE_036 | metagenome-assembled genome bin Bissell_p1
TAAGGAGGAATATCATTATGATATCAGCAGGAGATTTTAAAAACGGTCTCACACTGGAAATTGATGGTAACGTAGTACAGATTATGGAATTCCAGCACGTTAAACCTGGAAAGGGTGCTGCATTCGTTAGAACAAAATTAAAAAATGTTATCAGTGGCGGAATTATTGAAAGAACATTCAGACCAACTGAAAAATTCCCACAGGCAAGAATTGAACGTGTGGATATGCAGTATTTATACAGCGATGGAGATTTATATAACTTCATGAATAATGAAACATATGATCAGATCGCAATCGGTCAGGATACAGTAGGTGATTCCCTGAAATTCGTAAAAGAAAACGAAACAGTAAAAGTATGTTCTTACAATGGAAACGTATTTGCAATCGAAGCTCCATTATTTGTTGAGCTGGAGATTACTGATACTGAGCCTGGATTTGCAGGAAATACTGCACAGGGTGCTACAAAACCGGCTGTTGTTGAGACAGGTGCTACTGTATATGTACCTCTGTTTGTAAACCAGGGTGATGTGATCAAAATTGATACCAGAACCGGAGAATATTTATCCAGAGTTTAATTTACAGTCAGAGAAAATAGCCGATGCTGCTGCAGGAAAATGCAGCAGCAGGCTTTCTTGAAATACTATTCATCGAAATTCTATTCTATAGCCAAATGGCTTTATTCTAAGATAAATCTATCGAAAAATCCCTGATGAACCGAATCTGGCGGAAGGATATTTGGCAGCAGAGGGAGACATTCTGTTTTCTTCTGGTGCTTTATATAAAAAAATATAAAAAGAAAGGAAGAATGTGTATGGATTATCAGACATTCAAAGAAGAATTATGCAGAATTTTACAAAAGAAAACAGAAGGAAAGAAAAAAGTCATTTTACAGCAGATTGAAAAGAATAATGGGGTCATTCTGGATGCAGTTATGCTGAAAGGAAAAGATGAAAACATATTACCTACGATTTATCTGCAAGAATTTTATGAGATTTACGAGGAAGGGGCTGATCTGGAAAGCATTGCCCGGAGAATTATCTCAGAGGAAGAGCGATGGAAAAGAGGTGCAGAATTTTCTGTAGAACAGTTTGAGGATTACAGGAAGGCCAGAGGCAGGGTCTTTTATAAGCTGATTAACTACAAACTGAATGAAAAAATGCTGCAAAGAGTCCCTCATATAAAATATCTGGACTTGGCAGTTGTGTTTTACTACCGTATGGAAAAAGGTTTTTTTCAAGGAGGTTCAATCCTTATACATAATAACAATCTGGATACCTGGGGGATCAGTAAGAGACAGTTATTTGAGGATGCCACATTAAATACCACAAGAAAACTTCCTTATACATTGAAAGGGATGGAATCTCTCATTGCAGAGCTGACAGGACAGGAGGAAACAGATGATTTTGAAACAGATGAATTAATGTATGTTCTTACAAATGAGGAAAAATATTACGGTGCGGCGGCCTTGCTTTATCCACACGTCTTAACACATATCGGTGCAATTCTAAAAAGAAATTTCTTTGTGCTTCCAAGCAGTGTTCATGAATGTATTCTGGTTCCAGATTTGGGACATTATACCCGGTTAGAATTAATGAAAATGGTAAGAGAAGTCAATCAAAATCAAGTAGAGGAAGAAGAAATACTTTCTTATGAAATTTATTATTATGATCGGAAACGAGAAGCTCTTATAATGTAGAGTAGGTGGGGGATGCTACCCTGTTTTCGTTGAAAATAGGGTGGTATTTCCCAAAAAAGTGCAGAATACATGCAGAAAAGTTTCAAAGTCTTTACAACAGGATAAATTTGTGGTATGATAACTAAGATGTAGAAACATATGCACCCGTAGCTCAGGGGATAGAGCAGTGGTTTCCGGTACCACGTGTCGGGGGTTCGAATCCCTCCGGGTGTGTTATATGCTTTGGGGAGAGCATGAGGATAAGGGAATATAAGGAGGACAGGTATGTTAGACAATTTCAGAGAATGGCTCTCAGATAATCTGAGGTATATTCTTCTGGGTCTGGCAATTCTGATTGCTCTGGTTGTCCTGTTTTTTGGTATTAAAGCAATTACAGGTGGATTTTCTGATAAAAAAGAAAAGGAACCTTCCAAGAAAACAGAACAAGAGAAAGAGCCGGGAGAATCCGAAAAATCAGAAGAGGAAAAGTCTGAGGAAGACGATAATGCTCTTGCGAAGAATGCCCACCCTGAAGTAACGGCCTTGATAGAAGAATTCTATGTAGCATGGGGACAGAAAGATGTTTCTAAAATGAAAGAGCTGACAGATGCTTTTAGTAAGACAGATGAAACAAAAGTCACCAATGCGGATTATATTGAAGAGTACAGGAATGTAGAGGTGTACACAAAACCGGGACTGGATGAAAACACCTATGTGGTTTTTGCTTCTTATGACTTGAAATTCAAAGATGTAGAGACACCTGCACCGGGTCTTTCTGTAGTCTATGTCTATGCAGACGAAGAAGGAAAGTACAAGATTCACAATGATGACAGCGATGCTGATATCGAAGAATGCATTGAAAAGACCAGACAGGAAGCTGATGTGAAAGAGCTGATTTCAAAAGTGGAAACGGCTTTGAATGAAGCAATGGAAGGTGACGAATCTTTGAGAAAGTTTGAAGAAGAGTTAGGAAGTAAAGTAAATACTGCGGTTATGGCTGACAATGGAGACATGCTTACAACATCAGAAGTATGTAATATGCGTTCAGAAGCCAGCTCAGGTTCAGACATTATAGATACCCTTTCAAAAGGTGAACAAGTAAAAAAACTGGAGAATGCTGATGACAACTGGATTAAAGTAGAATACCAGGGTAAAGAAGGATATATTTTCAGTGATTTACTTCAGTAATGAAAAATAAAAGCTGCTGATTTGTTTGCGAAAAACAATCAGCAGCTTTTTGTGATTATGGTGTTTCTTGTTTTACAGCAGTGTTGTCAAGACTTCCGTCTTCCCGGAGAAAATAGGATTTTCCGTTCAAGGTAATCCAGCCGGTAGCCATGGTTCCGTCTTCATTGAAATAATATTGTTTATCTCCAATTTGTCTCCAGCCGGTCATAAGCTGGGCGTTTGCCAGATAGTATTTTTTGCCATCATTTTCTACCCATCCGTCTACCAATTTACCTTCGCCTGTGAGATAATACCATTTCCCGCTGTCCTGAAACAGCCCTGTTCTTGCACTTCCGTCAGAATTAATATAGTACCATTTATCATCCTGCTTCAGCCAGCCGGACTGGGCAAGAATGCCATCTTCTGTGATAAAATATTTTTTCCCGCTGACGGTGACCCAGCCTTTCTGTTCTTTTCCGTCAGAGCCTACGAAATGCTTCTGGCCGCCTTCGTCAATCCAGGCATTTTTCACCAGGGAACCATCTGTATTGGCATAGTAGCGGTCTCCATTGCTGGAAATCCAGCCGGTGGCCATGAGGCCGTCTTCCCGGAAGAAATAGCTTTTTCCGTCAATATCCTTAAAACCAGTAGCTATAACACCGGATTCATCAAGATAATAGTATTTGCCATCCGTTTTAGCCCATCCGGGGGTCACTGTTCCGTCTGCACCAAACATATGCCGGACACCTTCAATTTCAACGATTCCGGTAGCCATTACCCCGGCATTATCAAAATAGTATTTTTTTCCATCCAGATCATTCCAGCCTGTTTTTGGGGAACCATCTTCATTTAGATAGTATTTTCCATTTTCATCTTCGAACCAGCCTGTGGTAGCAGTACCATCTGGATTGCGGTGGTAAAGCTGGCCTTTTTCCTGGAGCCAACCGGTTCTTACATAGCCCTTAGAGTTGAAATAATATGTGACACCATTGACTTCCTTGCTGGTGTCCTGGACATAAGTACCATCTGCACAGAGATAGCGGCGTCCGTTGGAATTGTAAATCCAATGTTCTTCTTTTTTTACATCCTGAACATTTTCCCGGGAAACCATATAATTCTTCGCAATCATAAATACATATTGGGGAGCAAACAAGAAAAATGCTCCAAGAAGCAGGATAAATGTCCATAAAAAGACGTTTTTTATAATATTTTTCATGATTTTTTCCTCTTTGGTTCATTATTCTAATAGAGTTTTTCTTATTATACCTTGAATACTATAAAAATAGCAAGCAGAGCAGAAGAGATTTTTTATATCCAACGAAGATAAAAACAAGAGTTGTAGGATTCCTAAGATATTGTTATAATTCTTAAATGAAGTATCATATTTTAGAGGAGAAATTTTATGCGTTTAAATAAATTTTTGAGTGAAGCAGGCGTGTGTTCCAGAAGAGAAGCAGACCGGCTTGTGGAGCAGGGGCATATCACAGTCGATGGGAAAACAGCGGTCTGTGGGATGCAGGTAGAAGAGACTTCCAGTGTCTGTCTGGATGGAAAGCCTGTGAAGCTTCAGGAAAAAAAGGTACTTCTTCTTTTTTATAAACCAAAAGGAATCGAATGTACGGCTGATATGAGAGTTAAAAAGAATGTGATTTCTTATATTAACTATCCCATTCGGGTATATTATGCAGGAAGGCTTGACAAAGATTCTGAGGGACTTCTTTTGCTGACAAACAGGGGTGAACTGGTGAATCAGATGATGAAAGCTGGAAACTTCCACGAAAAAGAATATCTTGTGACCGTAGACAAGCCTGTGACAGAGGAATTTCTTCAAGGTATGCGGGAAGGTGTTCCTATACTGGGAACCATTACCAGAAAATGCAGAGTCCAAAAGGATGGAGAATGCAGTTTCCGCATTGTTCTGACCCAGGGCCTGAACCGCCAGATCCGGAGGATGTGCAGTTATTTCGGGTATGAAGTGAAGAGTCTGAAACGTATCCGCATTATGAACCTTACACTGGGAAATCTGGCAGTGGGAGAATACAGGGAAGCTACTGATAAAGAACAGGAAGAGATACAAAAACAGCTGGAAGCAGGAAAACGTGCACCTGTACAAGAGGTGTACCGTGGCGGAAAACCTGTAAAAAATCCGGGCAAATACAGAAATCCGGAGAAAAAGTATAAGAAAAACAGGAGGATTTAAACATACATGGATTCTATGAAGAGGATGAAGGAACTGATTCCTTTACTGACCCAGGCATCCCGGGCTTATTACCAGGAAGACAGGGAACTGATGAGTAACTATGAATATGACAAATTGTATGATGAACTGGTGAAGCTGGAAGCGGAGACAGGGATAACATTGGCAGGAAGTCCCACGACTATGGTTGGATATGAGGCTTTGGAAGAACTGCCAAAAGAAGCTCATGAAAAGCCCATGCTGTCGCTGGATAAGACGAAGGATGTGGAGACACTGAGGAGCTTTGTTGGTACACATAAGACTTTGCTTTCCTGGAAACTAGACGGGCTTACCATTGTGCTGACGTATCAAGACGGAAAGCTGGAAAAAGCAGTTACCAGAGGAAACGGAGTAATCGGGGAAGTTATTACCAACAATGCCAGGGTGTTTAAGAATATTCCTTTGCAGATCAGCCACAAAGGAAATCTGGTGCTGAGAGGAGAGGCGATTATCACATACTCTGATTTCGAGAAAATTAATTCCGAAATCGAAGATGTAGATGCAAAATATAAAAATCCGAGAAACCTTTGCAGCGGCTCTGTCCGGCAGCTAAATAACGAAATAACGGCAAAGAGAAATGTGCATTTTTATGCTTTTTCTCTGGTACAGGCAGAAGGTGTTGATTTTCAGAATTCTGTAGAGCAGCAGTTTTTGTGGCTGCAAAAACAAGGATTTGATGTGGTGGAATACCGGGCAGTGACACAAGATACCCTGGATGAGGCAATGCAGTATTTTGAGCATCAGGTTTCTGAAAACGATTTTCCATCAGATGGCCTGGTGGCCTTGTATGACGACATTGCTTATGGTGCTTCTTTGGGAAGTACAGCTAAATTTCCAAGAAATGCCTTTGCCTTTAAATGGAAAGATGAGATTAAAGAAACAACATTAAGAGAGATTGAGTGGAGTCCATCCAGAACAGGTCTTATTAATCCCGTAGCGATTTTTGACCCGGTAGAACTGGAAGGGACTACCGTGAGCAGAGCAAGTGTCCACAATGTGAGCATCTTAAAAGAACTACAGCTTGGAATCGGAGACAAGATTCAGGTCTATAAGGCGAATATGATCATTCCTCAGATTGCAGAAAACCTTACACGCAGCGGAAACCTGGAGATTCCTCATAGTTGTCCGGTTTGCCAGAAGGAAGCTAGGATTTTGAAAACAAATGAAGTGGAATCTCTGTACTGTATGAATCCGGATTGCCAGGCGAAGAAGATAAAATCTTTTACCTTATTCGTCAGCCGTGATGCCATGAATATTGATGGACTTTCAGAAGCTACGCTGGAGAAATTTATTCTCAAAGGATTTATAAAGGATTTTGGGGATGTTTTTGAGATTTCCCGCTATAAAGACCAGATTGTAGAGATGGAAGGATTTGGGGAGAAATCCTACGAAAATCTTGTTGCCAGTCTGGAAAATGCAAAACATACCACGCTTCCAAGAGTCCTTTACAGCCTGGGAATTGCCAATATTGGATTGGCAAATGCGAAAGTGATATGCAGAGAATTCGGATATGATGTGGAGAAGCTGATTCATGCAAGTGCAGAAGAAATCAATGCAATAGAAGGAATCGGGCCAGTAATTGCAAAGGCGTTTACCGATTATTTCAGCAATGAAGAAAACCTGAAGAAATTCCATCATTTGATGTCTCATTTGGAACTGGAAGAAGTGCAAAAAGAGGAGAATCAGACTTTTGCAGGCAAACAATTTGTTATTACAGGAAGTGTAGTACATTTTGCAAACCGCTCTCAGTTAAAGGAATTTATTGAGCAGAGGGGTGGGAAGGTGACAGGCAGCGTTACCTCAAAAACAGATTACCTGATTAATAATGACACTGCCTCTAATTCTTCTAAAAATAAAAAAGCAAAAGAATTAGGAATTCCCATCTTGTCAGAAGAAGATTTTTTAGAAAGGGCAGGTGAAATATAAACATTTGATGAACACAAGTGAAATGAAGAAAAAAGGAATCAAAGGTGTAAAAACAATTATTTTTGGAAGAACGTTAATGGTAGTTTTTGCATTTGTCATTCAGTTTTTGCTTTTGATTTCTATTTATATCTGGCTGAGGGATTACAGTTATATTTTTTATCTGGTATTTGTTCTTCTCAGTGTGACCGTGGTACTCCATTTGTTTAACAGCAGCGGCAGTCCGGAATTTAAACTGGTTTGGATGCTGCCACTGATTATTTTCCCGGTATTCGGGGCATTGTTTTATATTTATATTGGAACACAGCTTGGGACAAAGATGCTGTTTAGGCGGCTGGAATCCCTCTCTGTGTTTACCAGGAAATATGTACCTCAGAACGAGAAAGTAAAGGAAACATTAGAGGCCGTAAATCCTCAGATTGGACATTTTGCAGATTATATGGAAGAATATGGGAATGCACCTGTATATGACCATACCCAGGTGAAGTATTATTCCCTGGGAGATGATCAGTTTGAAGATATGCTGGAAGAACTGCGAAAAGCAGAAAAATTTATTTTTCTGGAATTCTTTATCGTGGAAGAAGGCGTTATGTGGAACAGCATTCTTGATATTTTGAAGGAAAAGGCAAAAAGTGGCGTGGAAGTCCGTGTGATGTATGATGGAATGTGTGTTCTTGCATTGTTGCCGTATTTCTATCCGAAGATGCTGGAAGCAGAGGGAATTAAGTGTAAGATGTTTGCACCTATCCGCCCTGTTTTTTCCACTTATTATAACAACAGAGACCACAGAAAAATCATGGTGATTGATGGAAAAGTGGCGTTCACCGGAGGTACAAACCTGGCAGACGAATATATTAACCAGAAGGTACGTTTCGGGCATTGGAAAGATACGGCAGTGAGACTGACCGGGAAAGCTGTGGAACGGTTCACTTATATGTTCCTGGAAATGTGGGATGTCACAGAAACAGAAGAGGAAAACTACGAAAACTATAAAACGCCGGAAGATTTTTCTGTAAACAATGATGGATTTATCATGCCATATGAGGTCAGTCCATACGGAAAAGAGAGGGTGGGAAAGAAGGTATATCTTGATATCCTCAACACAGCCCAGGAATATGTACATATCATGACACCGTATCTGATTTTGGATTATGAAATGATCATGGCACTTACCTATGCTGCAAAACGAGGAATCGATGTTTCTATCATTATGCCCCATATTCCAGATAAGAAGTATGCGTTTGCTGTAGCAAAAACGTACTATAATGAGCTTCTGGAAGCAGGTGTGAAGATTTATGAGTATGAACCAGGATTTGTTCATGCCAAAGTATTCGTTTCAGATAATGAAAAAGCAGTGGTAGGAACCATTAATCTGGATTACAGAAGCCTGTTCCATCATTTCGAATGTGCTGCATTTATGTATCAGAATTCCCAGATTGCTGCAATCGAGGAGGATTTTCAGGATACTTTGAAAAAATGTATCAAGGCTCAGGCTTCTGATTATAAGAAACAGCCGTTGTATATGCGTACCATGGGAACCATTCTCCGTATGTTTGCACCGCTGATGTAAGCAGAGACTGGAAAAGACAGAAAGGAAGGAATAGAAAATGCCGATTAAAATACAAAGTGACTTGCCAGTAAAAGAAATCTTAGAGAAAGAAAATATCTTTGTGATGGACGAGACGAGAGCCATTCATCAGGATATCCGCCCCATTCAGATTTTGATTCTGAATCTGATGCCTTTAAAAGAGGAGACAGAGCTACAGCTCCTTCGTTCCCTGTCAAACACACCATTGCAGGTGGATGTGTCCTTTATGATGGTGAGCACTCATGTATCCAAGAATACAGCTACCAGCCATTTAAACAAATTTTACCAGACCTTTGAGGAAGTAAAAACGCACAAGTTTGATGGAATGATCATAACAGGAGCACCAGTAGAACAGATGGAATTCGAAGAGGTGGATTACTGGGAAGAAATGAAAGAAATTATGGAGTGGAGTAAGCACAATGTGACCTCTACTATTTATCTGTGCTGGGCAGCTCAGGCTGGACTGTACTATCATTACGGTTTGCAGAAACATCAGATGGATCATAAAGTGTTTGGACTTTTTGCTCATAAGGTGCAGAACCGGAAGATTCCTCTGGTACGTGGATTTGATGATGTGTTTCTGGCACCGCATTCCCGTCACACAGAGGTTCGTGCAGAAGATATTCATAATTGTCAGGAGCTTACGGTGCTGGCAGAATCCGAAGAAGCAGGGGTATTTCTGGCTATGGCAAAAGAGGGAAGACAGATTTTCGTCATGGGACATCCGGAATATGACCGGGTTACCTTGGATGGAGAGTATAAGAGGGATTTAGGAAAAGGTCTGCCCATTGATATGCCAAAGGGATATTATCCTGGGGATAATGCAGAGAATAAACCATTGCTATTGTGGAGATCTCATGCGAATAACCTGTACACCAACTGGCTGAATTATTATGTGTACCAGTGCACACCGTATGATTTAGACGGGACACCGTTTTAAGCGACTATTGAGGGTATATTGCCAAAGTGTGATATGCCCTTAATTTTTATAAAAATGGAGAATAAAGAAGATGAATACATACAAATATATCAATTTAAGACAAAATCCTCAATTAAAAGAGCAGGCAGCGGCATGGTTTCACAGTAAATGGGGAGTGCCCCAGGAAGCTTATGAAGAATGTATGGCAGCATATCTGAACCGTGAAACTGAGTATGGCTGGTATCTTTGCCTGGATGGGGATAACATAGTGGGAGGTCTTGGTGTCATTGAAAATGATTTTCATAACCGAAAAGACCTTGCCCCTAATGTTTGTGCAGTATATACAAAAGAAGAATACCGCTGCAAAGGAATTGCAGGGCATTTGCTTGACATGGTTGTGGAAGATATGAAATCAAAGGGAATCACACCCATCTATTTGATTACGGATCATACAAGCTTTTACGAAAGATATGGTTGGGAATTTTTGTGTATGGTTCAGGAAGAGGAACATTCTGATATGATCAGGATGTATGTGCACAGATAAGTTACATATTATTTTAGGGAGAATATGGATGGAAACAACAATAACATACATGATAAAAGACAAACAAGCAGTTGCCAGAACGATTCTGGAAAATCTTCCGGAATGGTTCGGGATTGTTTCTGCAAGAGAAGAGTATATTGCAGACAGTGCACAACAGACCATGTTTGCTGCCTTTGATGAAAACAAACCGGTTGGTTTTTTGTGCCTGAAAGAAACAGGAAAGGCTACCATAGAGATTCAGGTTATGGGAGTGCTGAAAGATTATCAGAGATTGGGAATTGGAAGGAAACTTTTTGCAGAAGCGAAATCCTGGTCAGTGTTGCAAGGATATTCTTTCATGCAGGTAAAAACAGTACAAATGGGAAGATACAAGGAATATGATGTTACGAATGCCTTTTATCGCAGTCTTGGTTTTAAGGAATTTGAAGTGTTTCCCAATCTATGGGATGAATGGAATCCTTGTCAGGTTTATATTATGAGTTTGTAATCTCAGAAACTTGACAAGTCAATTATTGCCTCGTATAATATAATTGACTTGTCAAGAATAGGAGGCATTATGGAAAATCGTATCTTGGGAAAAAGCGTTGCTATTCTTCACCGGAGAGAGCAGAAGTATATGACGAAGACCATGAAGGAGTATGGCATTGGCTATTCCAGTTATAATTTTTTGTTTTATTTATCCGCAAATCCAGGCAGCAGCCAGAAGGAAATGTGTGAAAATATGGCAGTGGATGAAGCACTTGCTGTAAGAACCATGAAAAAACTCCAGGAGCAGGGGTTTGTCGAGAGAAAGAAATCAGAAGCACACGGAAGGTCTTATGCCATTTATCTCACGGAGAAGGGAGAAGAGACTATACCAAAGATGCGAAAGGCACTGACAGTCTGGTGGTCACAGGTATTGTCGGTGTTATCGGAAGAAGAGCAGCAGCTCATGGTCATCGGATTGGAAAAAATGGCTTCCCATTCAGAAAAAGTACTTCATAATATTAAAACACAGCAGGAGGAAGTCCATGGAAGAGAAACAGAATAATCCCCTTGGTTCAGAACCCATAGGGACATTGATTGCCAGATTTGCTATTCCAAGTATTATTGCTATGCTGGTAAGTTCTTTGTATAACATTGTAGATCAGTTTTTTATAGGCAGAAGTGTCGGTATGCTGGGAAATGCAGCTACGAATGTGGCATTTCCACTTTCAATCACCTGTACAGCCATTTCCCTTTTGTGCGGAATCGGAGGAGCGGCAAATTTCAATCTTGCTATGGGGCGAAAAGAAAAGGAAAAGGCAGTTACATTTGCAGGCGGTTCTATTGGGATGATGCTGATACTGGGGGTATTACTCTGTGTGATATCACAGATTTTTTTGGAACCAATGATGAGAGCGTTTGGAGCCACAGAGAAAGTATTAGATTACTCTCTGGAATATACGGGAATTACAGCGCTTGGATTTCCTTTTTTGATTGTTACTACGGGAGGAAGCAATCTGATTCGTGCAGATGGAAGCCCCAAATTTTCCATGATGTGTACATTGGTGGGAGCTATTATCAACACGATTTTAGATCCACTGTTCATCTTTATATTTGATATGGGTATCGCAGGTGCAGCCTGGGCAACAATCATCGGACAAGTAGTGTCTGGCTTGATGGTGTTATGGTATTTGTCGAGATTTAAAACGGTTTATATTCCATTGAAGAGTCTGATTCCTTCCGGAACATCCTGGATTCCTATTATTTCGCTTGGGATTGCACCATTTTTTAATCAGATTGCAATGATGATTGTACAGATTGTTATGAACAATACGTTGACCTACTATGGGGCACAGTCTTCCTATGGAAGTGACATTCCATTAGCCTGTGCAGGTATTATCTCTAAGGTGGGAATGATTTTTTTTGCAATTGTGATTGGAATCTCTCAGGGGATTCAGCCGATTACCAGTTACAACTATGGGGCAGGAAAGTATGACCGTGTAAAAGATACCTATAAGAAAGCAGTGGCAGCGGCTATTGGAATCTCTGTTGTGGCATTTTTATTGTTCCAATTGGTGCCAAGACAGATTATCAGTATTTTTGGTTCTGGAAGTGAAGAGTATTTTCTTTTTGCAGAGAAGTTTTTCAGGATTTATTTATTTTTTACATTTATAAATGGCATTCAGCCTATTACGGCCAATACGTTTACCTCCATCGGAAAAGCAGGAAAAGGTGTATTTTTATCCCTCACCAGACAGATTATCTTTTTGCTGCCATTATTGATCATATTGCCTTTGTTTATGGGAATTGAGGGCGTTATGTTTTCTGCTCCGATTGCAGACGGAGTTGCCGCTGTGCTTTGTGTTTTCTTTATTGTGAAAGAATTTAAGCATATGGGAACAAATAGTTAAAGAAGAAACCTGTGAATGAAATGGAAGCCTCCATTTTTTCGCAGGTTTGTTTAATATTCCGATATTTTCATTGAGCAGAGTCCATGTTACAATATAGAAAAGCATATTTCCTTAAAAATATCTATATGCAAAGCTAATTTTGCTGTGCAGGTCTTATCACAATTCTATTTTCGGAAAATTCGTGCTTTCACCCAATTACAGGCAGGAGATTCCGAAAGCGAATCTCCAGAAAATAAAAAAGGAGGATTCGTATGAAAATGCGACGAGAAGCTGCAAAACAAGAGAGCGGGCAGTTGTTACAATGGCATCCTGCATTTTTCGCAGGACTTCAGATTGAATTTGGAAATGAAGCAAAATATCTGAGTTTTGAACAGGAACATCAGCTGGGAACAAAGCCTATGTCTATTGATGTTCTTGTAAAAAATGACAAAAGCCAAAATATTCATAAAAATATCGGAAGGATTTTCCGAAAGCATAATATCATAGAATATAAAGGTCCAGGGGATTATCTGAGTCTGGATGATTTCTATAAGGTTTATGGTTATGCATGTTTTTATAAGGCAGATGTGAACAGAGTCAATGAAATTGGAATCAATGAGCTGACGATTTCATTTATCAGTGAGAGATATCCTAGAAAACTGATGAAACATTTACAAAATGACGTAGGATTAAAGGTGACAAAAATCGAAGCAGGAATTTATTATGTAATGGGAGATAAAATCCCTATGCAGGTGATTGTCACAAAGGAATTGTCAACAAAAGAGAATTTGTGGCTAAGAAACCTGACAAATCGTTTGGAGGGAAAAGAGGCTGCGAAAGAATTATTGGAAGAGTATAAAAATTATACAAAAAATCCGTTGTATAAGTCGGTTATGAATATTATTGTCCGGGCAAATAAAAAAGAATTTCAGGAGGTAAAAGAGATGTGTGAAGCATTAGAGGAATTGATGTATGAGGAATTGGGAGAAAAAAGAGTAAATGCTTTGACGCTGCGTCTGTATGAATTGGGAAGAACAGACGATATTATAAAAGCTGCCTTAGATAAGGAGTACCAGAAAAAACTGTTTGAGGAATTTGGCCTCTAAACAGTAGAAAAGGATGCTGCCCCTCACGGGAGGAAACAGCATCCTTTTTTATTATGCCATATATTTTTTCAAAGTATTTCTTACAGCACCTGCACCTGCGATTTCTTCCAGGAACATGTCTTCAATCTTTTCACCGATTCCAGCTTCATATAAGTCAATACCAAAGATGTTTGCGTTGGAAAGGATGGATTTTAACTGTCCGTTGTAGGAAGAAGGATTTCCAACTTCGATTCCTTCCAGAGCCTTGCTCAGTTCTTCCAGCATTGGGTCTGCGGAACGTTCAAAAGTATTTCCTTCATCATCTACACCTAAGAGATATCTGCACCATCCTGCAATTGCCAGAGGGATAGCTGTTAATTTTTTCGCATCACCATACTGTGCTACATAGGATTTAATCGTTTCACCGTAGCGGATACCTACTTTCTGTGAAGTATCGGTAGCAATACGCTGTGGTGTGTCAGGCATAAATGGGTTCGGGATACGAACATTGATAACTTCGTCTACAAAGTCAGCAGGAGAGAGGATACCAGGATCTGTTACTACTGGCATACCTTCTACAGGGCCAATCTGGTGAACCAGTTTGTTTAATTGTTCGTCTTTCATTTCATCTGCAATTAAAGTATAGCCAAGTACACAGCCGTACACAGCAAGAGCAGTATGCAGAGGATTCAGGCAAGTAGTAACTTTCATACGCTCTACTTTGTTTACGGTATCTCTGTCTGTGAGATATACACCGGCCTTTTCCAGAGCAGGTCTTCCATTCGGGAATTTATCTTCAATAACCAGGTACTGAGGACCTTCTGCATTTACGAAAGGAGCGATATAGGTTCTCTTAGAAGTGATTACAGGTGCAATCTCTTCTACACCAGCTTTTTCCAGGTCTTCACATACAGAATCGGCTGGTCTTGGTGTAATTTTATCAATCATGGACCATGGGAAAGAAACTTGTTTTTCATTGGAAAGATATTCTACGAATCCTTCTTCTACAAAACCTTTTGCAAGCCATTCTTTTGCCATAGTGAGAATAGAGTTCTGCAGCTTTTCACCATTGTGAGAGCAGTTATCCATAGAAACAACAGCAAGAGGAGTTTTTCCTGCTTTGTAACGCTCATTTAATAAAGCGCATACAACAGCCATAGCAGAACCAGCTTTTTCAGGACCGTTGTCAATGTCAGCCTGGATGAATGGGAAGAAAGTTCCGTCAGCACCTTTTAAAGCATATCCTTTTTCTGTGATTGTAAAAGAAATCATCTGCAGTTCAGGATTCACGAAGATTTCTTTTAAACGGTTCCATTCTTCTGCAACATTGGACTGAGCTTTGATTGCTTCTGTCAGAGAACCAAGAACTTTCTTGTCTGTAGAACCGTCTGCTTTTAAGGTAACAGCCAGTACCAGATTGTCATAAGGTTTGTAGATTTTATCCACTACATCAAAGTCAAAAGTTTCTACACAGGTAATACCCTTGTCAGCTTCCCCTTTTTCCAATAAAGTATTAGCCAGTCCGCCAATGAAGATACGGAAGATGTTACCAGCACCAAAGTGTACCCATGTAGGGGATTTTTTTGTGTTTTCAACTACTTTTTCAATGTCATAGGATGGGAGAGCAATTCCAGCAGCTTCCCAATCCTGTCTGTTTTTCAGGCCTTCTAAAGTTAATTTCATGTTTTTTCCCTTTCTCGCACTTGCGATGACTACTCTTATTTGGATTCTTTTTCAGCAGCTTCCCATAATCCTCTCAGGTATGCAGCACCGAGAGCACGGTCATACAGACCATAGCCAGGCATTGCCTTTTCTCCCCACATCATACGTCCGTGGTCTGGGCGGATTGGTCCATCAAATCCTGTGTCGTGAAGTGCTTTCATGATAGCGTACATATCAAATGTACCATCAGAGCTTAAATGTGCACTTTCTTCGAAGTCACGCATACCATCGTTGAAACGAAGGTTTCTTACGTGTGCGAAGTGAATTCTTCCCTTGAGCATATGAATGGTATCAATTAAATCATTGTTTAAGTTGGTTCCGTAAGAGCCCATGCAGAATGTAACACCATTGTGTTTGTTTGGAACCATATCCATCATACGTTTCAGCTTTGCCTGGGAGGAAATAATACGAGGCAGGCCAAATACGCTCCAAGATGGATCGTCTGGGTGGATTGCCATGTTGATGTCATATTTGTCACAAACCGGCATGATTGCTTCCAGGAAGTATTTCAAGTTTTCGAATAATTTTTCTTCATCAATATCTTTGTAAAGTTCGAATAATTCTTTTACTTTTTCCATACGTTCTGGTTCCCAGCCTGGCATAACAGTACCATTCATGTTGTCTTTGATGGAATCAAACATGTTGTCCGGGTCCATAGCGTCTACAGTATCCTGGTTGTATGCAAGAACAGTAGTTCCGTCTTCTCTTACTCTTGCCAGTTCTGTTCTGGTCCAGTCAAATACAGGCATGAAGTTGTAGCATACCATATGAATATCAGCTTTTCCAAGATTTTCCAGTGTTTCGATGTAAGCTGCAATGTCTTTGTCCCTCTCAGGAGCACCTGTTTTAATAGCATCGCTTACGTTTACACTTTCGATACCAGCTAAGTGAAGACCTGCATCTTCTACCTCTTTTTTCATAGCCAGGATTTCATCCAGTGTCCAAACTTCACCAGGTAATTTGTCATAAAGAGTTGTAATGATACCTGTTACATAGCAGCTCTGCTTAATCTGCTCCAGAGTAACGGTATCATGATTTTTTCCGTACCAGCGCATTGTCATTTCCATAATTGATTTCCTCACTTTCGATGTTTGTTTGATATTTAGTATTATAGTTTCGACTTAAAATAATTCCAATTGATAAGATTGTTGTATATATTGCAAAAGTTGTTGTTTTGTATTAATATGAATACACGAACAAACATAGAAAGTGTGAGAGACAGAAGATGAAAAAAAATTATAAAACAGATTTTATAACACGCCAGTATATGCTGTCTAAGGATTTTGAAATTTATTACTACAGTGATAAGCATTTGAAGCATATGGATAGCCATTTTCACAATTATTATGAAGTTTATTTTTTTATGGAAGGAAACGTATCGATTTGGATTCGTGATAAGTCCTTTCCTTTAAAGACAGGAGATGTGGTGGTGATTCCACCGGGAGTGCCTCATAGAGCCGTGATTCATGATGAAAACTTACCTTATAGCCGTTTTGTATTTTGGCTCAGCACAGATTATCTTCAGCGAATGCGGCAAATGTCGGAAGATTTTTATTATATTATTCAATGTGCTTCTGAGAAGAAGCAATATATTTATCATAATGAGGCAGTACCGTTTAGCGCAATACAGTCTAAAATTTTTCATTTAATAGAAGAAATAAATTCCGAACGTTTCGGAAAAGAATCAAAAGTGTTTATTAGTATCTGTGATCTTGTCCTTCATTTAAACAGGATGGCATATGAACAAAACAATCCAAGAAAAAGGAAAGAAGAGCAGGATTTGTACCAGAAGCTGTTGGTATATATTGACAATCACTTAGAACAGGATATTTCTCTGGAGCATCTGGCAAAGAAGTTTTATGTCAGTAAATATTATATTGCACATTTATTTAAGAGAAATACTGGAATTTCTATACATCAGTATATTATGAAAAAGCGTCTGTCTGCCTGCCAGAATGCAATTCTAAGTAATATCAGTATCAGCAAAGCGTATCTAATGTTTGGATTTAAAGATTATTCAAATTTTTACCGGGCTTTTAAGAAAGAATTTGGGATTTCACCGAAAGAGTATAAAGATATGAAAATGCAGATTGAAGCGAAAGAGTCTTAGGGGAAAATATTAGTTCATCATGGAATTGGGCAAAACAAAGAGGAATCAGAGGGTTTTGCCCAACACAGTGGGTAAGAGAAGTTTTAGGAGTATGCAAGGGCAAAAACTTGGCTTGGAAAGTAAAAATTACCCTAGGTAGGGGTATAAAAAGGAAAAGAGTGTAGCAGGGTGATTTTGCCCCTACCCAAAATGGAAATAAATCTGCTCTACAAGAAGTAATGAGTAACTAGTTGTTGGACAGTCTGTGCATTGAGAGGATGTTCCTTGGTTTCATAGGTAGTAATAAGGTTAATCGTGGGCAGGATGCCATAACAGGCATAGATTTGTAGTTTGTTAAAGGCATTTTGTGAATAAGCAGTAGAATCCATCATGCCAAAGTGCTCCCAGTAGAAAAATTCCCCAGTTGACGGGTGGCGTATGGTAAAGTCAGGGAAAAAAGTTTTAGAGCCAAGAGAAAGGATACATTCATACCGGAATGGGATTTTGTTCGTGCAAAGTGCGGTATCAATGATAACTTCTGATTTGGAACGTAGGAGATGGCCAGAGATTCCTGGGATTTAGGAAGATAAATACAAGAATGCTTTAGGCTGTGATACCACTTGAAACGTTTCCTATTTCTGGTACAGATAAGTTTCCCAGGAGGAAGAAGAGAAATCTTTTCCTGGAGATTTAGAATTTCCTGTTCAAGAAATTCCTTGCGTTTTAATAATAGCTGTTGATAAATAAGCGACACCTCCAATTCATTGTTGTGAAGAAAAATATATAATATGAATCTACTATACTACAGAAATTTAAATAGTAAAAGATACAAAAAAGAGCCATCGAATTTTCATTCAACAGCTCTTTGCCAAATCTAAAAAATTTAGTTGTCTTCCTCTGTCATAGTATAAACCTGGCGTTTTCTTGCCATTTCATCACTGGCCAGATATTCGTCATAAGTAGTAATCTTATCGATCAGCACGCCGTTTGGAAGGATTTCCATGATACGGTTCGCTGTAGTCTGTACAATCTGGTGGTCATGAGAAGCGAACAAAATAACGCCCGGGAATTTGATCATACCGTTATTTAAGGCAGTGATAGATTCCATATCCAGATGGTTGGTAGGCTCATCAAAGAGCAATACATTAGCACCGGAAATCATCATTTTCGATAAGAGACATCTTACCTTTTCACCACCGGAGAGCACCCGGACTTTTTTTACACCGTCTTCTCCAGGGAAGAGCATACGGCCAAGGAATCCACGCACATAAGTGGCATCCTTAATCTCAGAATATCCGGTGAGCCAGTCAGCAATAGTCAGGTCATTGTCAAATTCTTTGGTGTTGTCTTTCGGGAAGTAGCTCTGAGATGTGGTAACACCCCATTTGTAGCTTCCTTCATCAGGCTCCATCTCGCCCATTAAAATCTGGAAGAGAACAGTCTTTGCACGTTCATTTCCGCCAACAAAAGCTACTTTATCATCATGTCCAAGGGTAAAGGTCAGGTTATCCAGAACTTTTACGCCGTCGATTGTTTTAGAAAGTCCTTCTACCATAAGCACTTCATTTCCGATTTCACGGTTTGGACGGAAATCAATATAAGGATACTTACGGCTGGATGGACGCATTTCATCTAGCTGAATTTTCTCAAGAGCACGTTTTCTGGAAGTAGCCTGTTTAGATTTAGAAGCATTTGCAGAGAAACGTGAGATAAATTCCTGAAGCTCTTTGATTTTTTCTTCTTTTTTACGGTTTGCTTCTTTCATCTGCTTAATAAGAAGCTGACTGGACTCATACCAGAAATCATAGTTTCCGGCATAGAGCTGGATTTTACCATAGTCAATGTCCGCAGTATGGGTACATACTTTGTTTAAGAAATAACGGTCATGAGATACTACGATTACTGTATTTTCAAAATTGATCAGGAATTCTTCCAGCCATTCAATGGCATCCAGATCCAAGTGGTTTGTAGGCTCATCAAGAAGCAGGATATCAGGATTTCCAAAAAGTGCCTGGGCAAGGAGAACCTTTACCTTCTGGCTTCCGTTTAAGTCAGACATCTGTGCATAGTGAAATTCTGTATCGATTCCAAGACCGTTTAAAAGCATAGCTGCATCAGATTCTGCTTCCCAGCCATTCATTTCGGCAAATTCGCCTTCCAGCTCGCTGGCACGGATTCCGTCTTCGTCAGTGAAGTCTTCTTTTGCGTAGATGGCTTCTTTTTCCTTCATGATATCATAGAGACGCTGATTTCCCATAATAACCGTATCCAGTACAGGAAAAGCATCATATTTGAAGTGATCCTGCTGCAGGAAAGACAGACGCTGACCTGGTGTAATGGAAATATTTCCATTGGTTGTTTCCAACTGTCCGGAAAGAATTTTTAAAAATGTAGATTTTCCGGCTCCGTTTGCACCGATGAGACCGTAACAGTTTCCTTCAGTAAATTTAATATTAACATCCTCAAACAGTGCTTTCTTACCTAATCGTAATGTAACATTATTTGCTGCAATCATGTTTTGTTTTCCCTCACTTATTATAAAGAACAATTTTTATGCATAATCTCTTTCATTGTACCTTAAAATAAGGATTTTGCAAGTGTTTCTTACGAAAATCTTTTTGAAATTACTTGATAAATTAAGTACAGATAGGTATAATGTTTAAGAGACTACAAGAAACAGAAGATAACAGAGGGGAAGAAATCCATGTTAATTACAAGAGAATGCGACTACGGTGTAAGAATTGTCCGGGCTCTGGCCAAGGGCGAAAAAATGTGTGTGAACCAGATTTGTGAAAAAGAAGACCTGACACCGGCATTTGTTTATAAAATACTAAAAAAGCTGGAGAAGAAAGAAATTGTAAGAAGTTTCAGAGGAAGTAACGGAGGATATGCTCTGAAAAAATCAATTGGAGAATTGACACTTCTGGACATTTATCTGGCAGTGGATCCGGATTTCTATATGATTGAATGTATGAAGCCGGAAAAAAACTGTATTCACAATGCAGGAGATTGCGGATGCAAAGTACATCAGGAGCTGACAAGAGTGCAGTCGGTATTAGTAAAAGAGCTATCGTCTAAATCTATTTTGGAAATTATGGGGCAATAAGAACAGACAGAGCATGTTTTTTTGGGAAAACATTTCATTTTCTTATGTTTTACAAATAGACAGGCTTGTGAAATCGTGCTATAATTTCATATAGACTTCGTGAGCGAAGTAGAATATTGTTTAAAAACAACAATTTTCAAGGAGGAAAAAATCAAATGGCTAGAAAGATGAAAACCATGGATGGTAACCATGCAGCAGCTCATGCTTCTTATGCATATTCAGATGTTGCGGCTATTTATCCTATTACCCCTTCATCCGTAATGGCAGAAGCTACTGATGAATGGGCAACACAGGGAAGAAAGAACATTTTCGGACAGGAAGTACAGGTTACAGAAATGCAGTCTGAAGCTGGTGCTGCAGGTGCAGTTCACGGCTCCTTAGCAGCAGGTGCCCTGACTACTACATATACAGCATCTCAGGGTCTTCTGTTGATGATTCCAAACCTTTACAAAATCGCTGGTGAGCAGTTACCAGGCGTTATCAACGTATCTGCCCGTGCTCTTGCAAGCCATGCACTGTCTATTTTCGGTGATCACTCTGACGTATATGCTTGCCGTCAGACAGGATGTGCTATGTTATGTGAATCTTCCGTACAGGAAGTTATGGACTTAACACCAGTTGCACACTGTGCAGCAATCAAAGGAAAAGTTCCATTTATCAACTTCTTCGATGGTTTCCGTACTTCTCATGAAATCCAGAAGATTGAAACATGGGATTACGAAGATTTAAAAGATATGGTAGATTTAGAAGCTGTTGACGCATTCCGTAAACATGCATTAAATCCAAATCATCCATGTCAGAGAGGTTCTGCTCAGAACCCTGATATCTTCTTCCAGGCAAGAGAAGCATGTAACCCATACTACGATGCTCTTCCAGCATTAGTACAGGAATACATGGACAAAGTAAACGAAAAAATCGGAACAAACTATAAACTGTTCAACTACTATGGTGCTGAAGACGCTGAACACGTAATCATCGCTATGGGTTCTGCTTGTGAAACAATTGAAGAAACAATCGATTACTTAATGGCAGCAGGCAAAAAAGTTGGTCTTGTTACAGTTCGTCTTTACAGACCATTCTCTGCTGAAGCATTAGTAAACGCTATTCCTGAATCTGTAAAACAGATTACAGTATTAGACAGAACAAAAGAACCAGGTGCTCTTGGTGAACCATTATACTTAGACGTTGTTGCTGCACTGAAAGGTACAAAATTCAACGATACACCAGTATTCACAGGCCGTTACGGTTTAGGTTCCAAAGATACCACACCTGCTCAGATCGTTGCTGTATATGAAAACACAACAAAACAGAAATTCACAATTGGTATTGTGGATGATGTTACAAACTTATCTCTGGAAGTTGGTGCTCCACTTGTTACTACACCAGAAGGAACAATCAACTGCAAATTCTGGGGATTAGGTGCTGACGGTACTGTTGGTGCTAACAAGAACTCCATCAAGATCATTGGTGACAACACAGACATGTATGCTCAGGCATATTTTGATTACGACTCTAAGAAATCCGGCGGTGTTACAATGTCTCACCTTCGCTTTGGTAAGAGCCCAATCAAATCCACATACCTGATCAAACAGGCTAACTTTGTTGCATGCCACAACCCATCCTATGTAAACAAATACAACATGGTTCAGGAACTTGTTGATGGCGGTACATTCTTATTAAACTGCCCATGGGATATGGAAGGTCTTGAAAAACACTTACCAGGACAGGTAAAAGCATTCATCGCTAACCACAACATCAAATTCTATGTAATTGATGGTATTAAGATTGGTAAAGAAATCGGACTTGGCGGACGTATCAATACAGTTCTTCAGTCTGCATTCTTCAAACTTGCTAACATCATTCCGGAAGAACAGGCTATCGAATTAATGAAAGCTGCTGCAAAAGCTACTTACGGAAGAAAAGGTGACGCTATCGTTCAGATGAACTATGACGCTATCGATGCTGGTGCAAAACAGGTTGTTGAAGTACAGGTTCCAGAAAGCTGGAAAGATTGTGCTGATGAAGGTCTGTTTATGGCTCACGCTGAAGGCGGACGCACAGATGTTGTTGATTTCGTAAACAATATCCAGGCAAAAGTAAATGCTCAGGAAGGTAATACATTACCTGTATCTGCATTCACAGATTATGTAGATGGTACTACACCATCAGGTTCTTCTGCATTTGAAAAACGTGGTATCGCTGTAGATATCCCTGTATGGCAGCCAGAAAACTGTATCCAGTGTAACCGTTGTGCATATGTATGTCCTCACGCTGTAATCCGTCCAGTAGCTATGACAGATGCTGAAGTTGCAGCAGCTCCAGAAGGAATGAGAACATTACCTATGACTGGTATGGCTGATTACAAATTCGTTATGACTGTATCTGCTTATGACTGTACAGGATGTGGTTCTTGTGCAAATGTCTGCCCAGGTAAGAAGGGTGCAAAAGCTCTTGTTATGGCAAACATGGAAGAAAATGCAGGAGAACAGAAATTCTTCGATTATGGTGTAACATTACCAGTAAAAGAAGATGTTGTTGCTAAATTTAAAGAAAATACAGTAAAAGGTTCTCAGTTCAAACAGCCATTACTTGAGTTCTCAGGAGCTTGTGCTGGTTGTGGAGAAACACCTTACGCTAAATTAATCACACAGTTATTTGGTGACAGAATGTACATTGCAAACGCAACAGGATGTTCTTCTATCTGGGGTAACTCCTCACCATCTACACCATATACTGTAAATGCAAAAGGACAGGGTCCTGCATGGTCTAACTCTTTATTCGAAGACAATGCTGAATTCGGATATGGTATGTTATTAGCTCAGAAAGCTATCCGTGGCGGATTAAAGACAAAAGTTGAATCTGTAATGGCTAGCGAAAATGCTTCTGAAGAAGTAAAAGCAGCTTGCCAGGAATGGTTAGACACATACAACAGCGGTGTAACAAACGGTGCAGCTACAGATAAATTAGTTGCAGCATTAGAAGGATGCGACTGTGATGTATGCAAAGATATCGTAAACAATAAAGATTTCTTAGCTAAAAAATCTCAGTGGATCTTCGGTGGTGACGGTTGGGCATACGACATCGGCTTCGGCGGTGTTGACCATGTATTAGCTTCCGGACAGGATATCAACGTAATGGTATTCGATACAGAAGTTTACTCCAACACAGGTGGTCAGTCTTCTAAATCTACACCAACAGGTGCTATCGCTCAGTTCGCTGCAGGCGGTAAAGAAGTGAAGAAGAAAGATATGGCTTCCATTGCAATGAGCTACGGTTATGTATATGTTGCTCAGATCGCTATGGGTGCTGACTTCAACCAGACTGTAAAAGCAATTGCAGAGGCTGAAGCATATCCAGGACCATCACTGATCATTGCTTACGCTCCATGTATCAACCATGGTATTAAGAAAGGTATGAGCAAAGCTCAGACAGAAGAAGAATTAGCAGTTAAATGTGGATACTGGCATAACTTCCGCTTCAATCCAGCAGCAGAAAACAAATTCTCACTGGATTCCAAAGCACCATCAGAAGAAGGATACCAGGAATTCTTAAACGGCGAAGTTCGTTACAACTCTCTGCAGCGCTCTAACCCAGAGAAAGCAGCTAGACTGTTCGCTAAGAACGAAGCTGAAGCTAAAGCTAGATATGAATATCTGAACAAACTGGTTACTCTGTACGGAAAAACTGAATAATTCAGATTCTTATATCCATTAAGATAATAGAGGACTCCTGTACTTGGCATAAGCCTTGTACAGGAGTCTTTTTCTGCCAAATTACGGAGATTTAACAGAAATCATCTTTCGTCTTGTATTGTTTTATGGTATTATTATGATAATCAAAGTATTACATAACAGGAGGAGAAAAGATGCCTGCATTTTATGCGCATAGCCGTTTTGGTGCCAAAGTGGCAGAACGGATGAAAGGGGAATTGAGAGAAATTATCCGAAAGCATTATCGGCAATTTGAAATAGGACTTCAGGGTCCGGATTTGTATTTTTTTTATAGAGCTTATGGGAGCAATCCTGTATCAAAATATGGAATTTATTTACATGGGATTTCTGCCAGGCCTTTTCTGGAGCATGGTCTGGAGGTGGTTCGCAAACTAGGAAGAGAGAGCAGAGAATATGCGTATCTTCTGGGATTTCTCTGTCATTTTGTGTTAGACAGTGAGTGTCATCCCTATGTATCAGAAATGATGGAAAAAACAGGTGTGGCACACATGGAAATTGAAGAAGAATATGAGAAATTACTGCTTCGCATGGATGGTAGAAATCCATTTACGTTTCCTATCGCAGACAGAGTACCTACAGACAAAACGACTGCAAAAGTGATTGCAAAATTCTATCAGCCCATGGAAAGCCGCACAGTAAGAAAATCTTTGAAGTGGCTGAAATTTGTGAAAAATCTCTTTACAGAGGATTCACAGTGGAAACAAAACGTGATTAACCGAATCATGAAAGCAGTTGGGAAATATGAACAATATAAAGGGGTTATGAATCAGTTGGAGGATAACCAGGAGTGCCTGGAGAGTAATGAGGGGCTTTTAGAAAAAAGCATTCAGGCAGAGTATGTTGCGGTGCAGATGCTGTATCAGTTTGATGAATGCCTGAGAAGCAGAGAACCTTTGCCGAAGCGTTTTGACCGTACCTTTGAATAAAAAGGAGAAGAAGAAAATGGAAAAGATGAAACTGACAAAATTAGAAAAGTTCTGGATTTTATATGATGTGGGAAATTCGGCCTTTATTATGCTGGTATCCACGATTATTCCGATTTACTTTAATTTTTTGGCAAAAGAGGCTGGTATTTCCGAAGTGGATTATCTTGCATATTGGGGATATGCAGCATCAGCAGCCACCATTCTTGTGGCTTTCATAGGTCCAATCATGGGAACCATGGCTGACACAAGAAATTTTAAAAAGCCCATGTTTGCCATTACCATGATGGTCGGTGTGATTGGCTGTGCTATGCTGTCTGTACCAAAATCCTGGCTGGCATTCCTGATTGTCTTTGTGATTGCAAAAGTAGGATACAACGCAAGCGTAATTTTCTATGACTCTATGCTGGTGGACATAACCACTCAGGATAGAATGGATACAGTGTCATCCCACGGATATGCCTGGGGTTATATTGGAAGCTGTATTCCATTTGTGATTTCCCTGGTGTTTGTATTGATGTACAAAAGTATAGGAATCACTATGGGAATGGGAATGACCATTGCATTTATCCTAAATGCAGCCTGGTGGCTTTTGGTAACACTTCCTCTGCTTCGGAATTATAAACAAAAGTATTATGTGGACATGCCGGAGCATCCGGTGAGAAGCAGTTTTCAAAGACTTGGAAAAACTTTAGGTGCGATTAAAAAAGAAAAGCATATTTTTATCTATCTATTAGCTTTCTTTTTCTTTATTGACGGGGTATATACTATTATTTCCATGGCAACAGCCTATGGAAGTGCCCTGGGATTGGACAGCACAGGACTGTTGCTTGCACTTTTGGTAACACAGATTGTTGCTTTTCCCTGTGCACTGCTGTTTTCCAGATTATCTAAGAAGTATGAGACAGGATTTTTAATCAAAATCTGTATTCTTGCCTACACAGGGATTGCCATTTTCGCGATTCAGTTAGATAAACAGTGGGAATTCTGGTTCCTGGCTGTGATGGTGGGAATGTTCCAGGGAGCCATTCAGGCGTTATCCCGTTCCTATTTTGCAAAAATTATTCCGGCTGAGAAATCAGGAGAATACTTCGGAATCTATGATATCTGCGGAAAAGGTGCTTCCTTTATGGGAACCACGCTGGTGGGCGTGGTTGCTCAGATGACCAATGTGGCAAATGCAGGTGTTGCTATTATTTCCGTAATGTTTATCATTGGTTTCCTGCTTTTCTGCAAAGCAGTGAAATTAAATCAATGCCGCTCCTGACGGAATACAGAAGGGGTACAGCCACGGTAATGTTTAAATTGCCGGATAAAATAACTCATGTTTTCAAAACCGGAATTCAGAGCAATTTCTGTGATGGGCAGGTCTGTTTTCATTAACTCTCCAGCTGCCTGGTTGATCCGGTATTCGTTCAGGTATGCAAAGGGTGTTTTCCCTGCTTTTTCTTTGAAGAATCTGCAGAAATAGTTTTTGTTCATATGAATGGAAGAGGATAAGTCTTCCAGTGTGATTTTCTCAGAATAGTGTTCTTCAATATAAGTAAATACTGGCTTTAAAGGGTAAATCCCCCGGGCATCTTCCTGGGGGATTTCTGCTGCCGGGATATAACTATCATTTCTGTAAAGCAGTTCCAGAATCTGAAGCAGATGAATCTTAATAGACAAAGGTGCTGTGGAGCAATGAAGATTCTCATAGGCGTCAGCAGTTTGTGTGACCAGATGGGCAATCTGTGCTGTCAGTGAAGAAGAGAGCTGTCTTCCATCAGGAAATAACAACGTTCCCATAAGAAGAGGTGTGAGAAATTCATTCTGGCAGATATCGTATTTGGAAAAACTCAGAAAATCAAGAGGAAAAATCAGGGCGTAATGATGGGAAACAGCACTGTGCCCGAAAACTCCGTGAACGGTACCAGGGTTAATAAAATATACATGCCCTTCTTCTAAAAAATAGGACTCTGATTCCGTACAAAGCTGCAGGCACCCTTGGGTGACGTAGAGAAATTCCACTTCATCATGCCAATGGTAAGGGGCAAAATATTGACCGCAGGTGTCTTCCTGAGACATAACCTGAAATGGAAAATAGGGAGTTCCGTGGGGAGTTTCTTCTGTGATGATGTGTTTGTTCATAGATATTTTGTCCTTTCTTAATTCAGATAAAGCGGCAGTTTCTCTTTGCTATAAGAATAACATACCAAAAGAAAAAAGTGAATATAGTACAATTAAGGAATAACATATTGCAAGCAGAACAGAAGAAAAATCCTTATGATAGAGTTATGAAAAGTCAAGAGAAAGAAGAGGTAAGAAGGTATGAAAAAAACATGGTGGAAAAATAGTGTTATTTACCAGATTTATCCAAGAAGCTTTGCGGACAGCAACGGGGATGGAATCGGAGATTTAAACGGTATCACAGCACATCTGGATTACTTGAAAGAGTTGGGCGTGGATGTAATCTGGCTGTCTCCTGTATATCAGTCTCCAAATGATGATAACGGTTACGATATTTCCGATTATCAGGATATTATGAAAGAATTCGGAACCATGGAAGATTTTGACCGCATGCTTTCGGAAATGCACAAAAGAGGATTAAAACTGGTTATGGATCTGGTAGTAAACCATACATCAGATGAGCATCACTGGTTTATGGAGAGCCGCAAAAATAAGGATAATCCATACCGCGATTACTATATCTGGAAAGATCCAAAAGACGGAAAAGAGCCGAACAACTGGGGAAGCTGCTTCGGAGGTTCTGCATGGGAATATGACGAAGCCACAGGAATGTATTATCTGCACTGCTTTTCCAAAAAACAGCCGGATCTGAACTGGGAAAATGATACGGTAAGAAAAGAAGTATTTGATATGATGACTTGGTGGTGTGAGAAGGGCGTTGATGGTTTCCGCATGGATGTCATCAGTATGATTTCCAAAGACCCTGCATATCCGGATGGAGAGGTACACGACAATCTCTATGGAGATAACAGTCCTTATGTATGCAACGGACCGAGGGTACACGAATATCTTCAGGAAATGAATCAGAAGGTATTGTCCAAATTTGATCTGATTACTGTAGGCGAGGCAGCAGGTGTCACCATCGAAGAGGCAAAAAAATATGCAAATCTGGATGGAAGTGAGCTGAACATGGTATTCCAGTTTGAACATATGGGTGTAGTGGAAAGTGAACATGGAAAATGGACAGATAAGAGATTTGAGCTGAAGAAACTGAGAGAAATATTGAATAAATGGCAGACAGAACTGGAAGGAAAAGCATGGAACAGCCTGTACTGGGATAATCATGACCAGCCCCGTGCTGTATCCAGATTCGGAAATGACGGCCCGATGTACCGGGAACTTTCTGCGAAGATGCTGGGAACCTGCCTGCATATGATGAAGGGAACTCCATATGTATATCAGGGAGAAGAACTTGGTATGACCAATGCATACTTTAAGAATATGGAAGATTACCGGGATATTGAGAGCATCAATGCCTATAAAGAATACACAGAAAATCATATCATGAACCATGAAGAGATGATGAGTGCATTAAAAGCAGTAAGCCGCGACAATGCCAGAACACCAATGCAGTGGGATGACAGTGCAAATGCAGGTTTTACCACAGGAACTCCATGGATTTCGGTAAACCCAAACTATCTCATGATCAATGCAAAGAAAGCCCTGGAAGACAAGGATAGTGTGTTCTATTATTATCAGAAATTAATCAAACTTCGTAAAGAGCATGAAATCATTATTGATGGTGTGTTTAAAGGACTTCTGGAAGATGATGAAAATATTTATGCATACGAGAGAGTTCTGAGAGAACAGAAACTATTGGTAGCATGTAACTTCAGTGAGAAAACAGTCGACTGTAATCTTTTTGATTCAGAAATAGTGAAAAAAGGACAGGAGCTGATTTCCAACTATGTGTATCATGAAGAAGGTGTATTGAAGCCATATGAGGCGAGAGTGGTACTGATTCCATAAAAATAAAATGACAAAGAAACTGCCGCATCCTTATAAGCAGGAAATAATCCGTCTGCAAGGGTGCGGCAGTTTCTTATGCTTCAAGTGCATCAATAATCGCAGATGCTTTCAGGGCCTGCCCGATAATGTAACGGACAGCAGGATCCACCTGGGCATTTTCATCCAGATGGAAAGGACGGTCTTCCAGGAATGCACAGGAGAGCTGATAGACATAATACTGGGAATCTGTCTGTTCCTGGGCGAGTACATCTCCCCGGTTTTGCATCTCCTTGGTGTTCTTCTCCTGGCCAAGAGTCATCTCAGCCAGATTTCCTAACATGATACAAAAATGTTCTTCGTCCCAGGCTGACAGATACATACATTTGCATAGCCCCTTGGTGAAGAATGGATAGCTGATGTAGCAATCTAAAAGTTCTTTGAAGCGTGTTTTGTGCCAGGAATCTTCAAACAAATCCTGATCACTCAGTGCACGGATACATTGTTCCTGCCAGGTCATAAGGTTCCCTTCTCTCGATGTTTGATATTAAAATTATAATAAAAGAAAAAGGAGATTACAATAGATATTTGGTGAAAATTGGTAAAATATACAAAAAAATGTCAAAAGTTTATGCAGAAAAAATAGTAAAAATACATAAAATAACTGTTCTGAAATGAAAATTTATGTTATAATTATAGTATCAGTTATAAGAAACTAGGGGGAATTAAAATGGCAAAAGAAATGATTGCAATGCTTCTTGCCGGCGGACAGGGCTCCAGATTATATGCACTGACCCAGAAACTGGCAAAACCTGCAGTTCCTTTTGGCGGAAAATACCGTATTATTGACTTTCCGTTATCAAACTGCATTAACTCTGGTATTGACACTGTTGGTATTTTGACACAGTATCAGCCATTAGTACTGAACGAATATATTGGAAACGGACAACCTTGGGATTTAGACCGTCTCTACGGCGGTGTTCACGTATTGCCACCATATCAGCAAGCATCTGGTTCTGACTGGTACAAAGGTACTGCAAATGCGATTTATCAGAACCTTTCTTTCATTGAAAGATATAATCCACAGTATGTTATCATCCTTTCCGGTGATCAGATCTGCAAACAGGATTACAGTGAATTCCTGAAATTCCATAAGGAAAAAAATGCAGAGTTCAGTGTAGCTGTTATGGAAGTTCCGTGGGATGAAGCTTCCCGTTTCGGCTTAATGGTAACAGATGAAAATGATAAGATTTCCGAATTCCAGGAAAAACCAAAGAATCCAAAGTCTAATCTGGCCTCTATGGGTATCTATATCTTTAACTGGGATATTCTGAAAAAATACCTGACAGAAGACGAAGCAGATCCAAATTCTGAAAATGATTTTGGTAATAACATTATTCCGAACCTGCTCCGTGATAACCGTGCGATGTATGCATACCGTTTCAACGGTTACTGGAAAGATGTAGGAACCATCTCTTCCCTGTGGGAAGCAAATATGGAGGTTCTCGACCCAGAACACAGCGGTATTAATCTGTTTGATGATGACTGGAAGATTTATAGCCGCAACAGTGGTATGACCGGTCATAAGATCAGCAAGAATGCAGTAGTAGAAAACTCCATGATTACAGATGGATGCCGTATTGATGGTCATGTAAAACATTCTATCTTATACGCTGGTGTCCGTGTGGAAGAAGGCGCTGAAGTAGAAGACGCAGTAGTTATGGGTGGAACCATTATTAAGGCAGGTGCTGTTGTAAAACACTGTATTGTTGCAGAAAATGCAGTGATTGGTGAGAATGCAGTAGTAGGTGCAATGCCGGCAGATGGCGAAAAAGGCGTGGCAACTGTAGGACCAGGTGTCTATGTCGGGGACAATGCTAAAATCGGGCCAAATGCAATGGTTAGTGAGAATGTAAAAGGTGGTGAAGAACAATGGTAAATCTTAACGCAGATGCTTTAGGCATTATTTTCCCAAACAGCTATGATACTCTGGTTCCGGAACTGGTAAGCAAACGTTTAATGGCTTCTATTCCATTTGCAGGACGTTACCGTATGGTAGACTTTATCCTGTCCAGCATGGTAAACAGCGGAATCGGCAACGTATCTATACTGGTACGTCAGAATTACCTTTCTCTTATGGACCACTTAGGCTCGGGCCGTGCATGGGACTTAACACGTAAAAACGGCGGGCTGAATATTATTCCTCCATTTGCAGAAAAACAAGTCAAGGTATTTACGGGCCGTGTAGAAGCTTTGGCAAGTATTCTGGATTTCCTGAAACATCAGAAAGAAAAATATGTAGTAATGTCAGATGCCAATATTGCTGTGAATTTTAATTTCAATGCATTGATGGATGCACATATTGCCAGTGGTGCAGATATTACTGCTGTTTATAAAGAAGAAGAAATTCCGGAAGGAATGAGACACAAACCAGCTTCCAGTACAGCAATGTACTATGCATTCGGTATTGAAGATGAAAGAGTCAAAAAGATTTATATTAATCTTGATGAAGACAAGAAACAGAATCTGGGAATGAATATTTACATTCTGGACAGAGAATTGCTGATTAATCTGGTAAATACCTCATTTGTAAGAGGTTATACATATTTTGAACGTGACATTCTGGTACCAAATCTGGAAAAACTGAATGTTCATGCGTATAAATTTGAAGGCTATTCTGCACGTATTTGTGATATGAAGAGTTACTTCGATGAAAATATGAAGCTTCTGGAAGAAAAAAACCTGGACGGGCTGTTTGAGGGAAACCAGATTTACACTAAGATTCGTGATGATAACCCGACCAGATACATGGATGGGGCAAAAGTGAAAAACATCATGGCAGCAGATGGCTGTGTTATCGAAGGCGATGTAGAAAACAGTGTGCTGTTTAGAGGTGTTAAGGTCGGAAAAGGTGCAAAAGTAAGAAACTGCGTACTGATGCAGGATACCGTAGTGGAGGCTGGTGCAGATATTGAGTATGTGATTTCTGATAAGAATGTAACCATTACTGAAGGAAAACAGGTAAAAGGAACTGATACCTTCCCAGTGTTTATTGCAAAACATCAGATTGTATAAAAAGTAAATGGAAAAATAAAAAGAGGATGTCGTATGAAGTAGTATTTGATACGGCATCCTTTTTTGATAGGACAGAAGATTAAATAAGGTCATATTGACAGAAGGTAGCTGGTTCGATAATATAATAACCAACTACCTTTTTTGGTATATTTTGTACGAACATAAAACTTAAACAGATTAGTAAGGAGGAAAAACAAACATGGCATTTTATTATTCCGAACCGTCCAGAACCTTTAGTGAGTATCTATTGATTCCGGGATATTCTTCATCCAAGTGTATTCCGTCAGCAGTGAGTCTGAAAACCCCACTTGTGAAGTTTAAAAGGGGAGATGAACCTGCTCTTTCTATTAACATTCCTATGGTTTCTGCAATCATGCAGTCTGTATCGGATGACCGTCTGGCAGTAGCTCTGGCACAGGAAGGCGGAATGTCCTTTATTTATGGATCTCAGCCAGTGGAAAGCCAGGCAGAAATGATTCGCAAAGTTAAGAGATACCGTGCAGGTTTTGTGGTAAGTGATTCTAATGTATCCCCGGACATGACACTTGGAGATGTTCTGGATATTACGGAAAAAACAGGACATTCCACCGTGGCGGTCACAGAGAACGGACAGGCAAATGGAAAACTTTTGGGGCTTGTTACCAACAAGGATTACCGTGTAACAAGAATGGGACGTGATATGCCAGTGGCAGAATTTATGACAAAATTTGAGGATTTAGTCTATGCCAGTGAAGAAACTTCTCTGAAAGAAGCCAATGATATCATCTGGGAGCATAAGATTAACTGCCTGCCTCTGGTAAATGACAAGCAGGAATTAGTTTACTTAGTATTCCGCAAGGATTACGATACGCACAAAAAGAATGAAAATGAGTTGATTGACGATTCTAAACGTTATATGGTTGGTGCAGGAATCAATACCAGAGATTACCGGGAACGTGTGCCTGCACTTGTGGAAGCTGGAGCAGATGCCCTGTGTATTGACAGCTCAGAAGGATTTTCAGAGTGGCAGAAGATTACTATTGATTATATCCGTGAGAATTATGGTGATAAAGTCAAAGTAGGAGCAGGAAATGTTGTGGATGGCGATGGTTTCCGTTTCCTGGCAGAGGCCGGTGCAGATTTCGTAAAAGTCGGAATCGGCGGAGGTGCAATCTGTATCACAAGAGAACAGAAGGGAATCGGCCGTGGACAGGCAACAGCCCTGATTGAAGTTGCAAAAGCCAGAGATGAGTATTACAAAGAAACAGGTATCTATGTTCCAATTTGTTCTGATGGCGGTATTGTCCATGATTATCATATTACCCTGGCACTGGCTATGGGTGCAGATTTCATCATGCTTGGAAGATATTTTGCCAGATTTGATGAAAGCCCAACCAAACGAGTGAATATTAACGGAAGTTATATGAAAGAATACTGGGGAGAGGGAAGTGCAAGAGCCAGAAACTGGCAGCGGTATGATATGGGAGGAGACAAAAAACTCTCCTTTGAAGAAGGTGTAGATTCCCTGGTGCCATATGCAGGAAGCCTGAAAGATAATGTGGGACTGACTCTCAGCAAGGTACGCTCTACCATGTGCAACTGCGGTGC
>Bissell_p1__coassemble_404_pt1 | contig 30189 bp, 25 predicted proteins | sample Bissell_p1__metabat2_high_PE_036 | metagenome-assembled genome bin Bissell_p1
GTGATGCAGTAAAAACAGGGATGCAGCAGGCACCCCACCGTTCTTTATTTAATGCTCTTGGCATGACAAAAGAAGAGATGGAGAGGCCGCTGGTAGGAATCGTAAGTTCTTATAATGAAATTGTACCGGGCCATATGAACCTGGATAAAATCGTAGATGCAGTGAAATTAGGAGTTGCTATGGCAGGAGGTACGCCAATCGTGTTCCCGGCCATTGCTGTGTGCGACGGAATTGCCATGGGGCATACCGGGATGAAGTATTCTCTTGTAACGAGAGATTTGATTGCAGATTCCACAGAGGCCATGGCCATGGCACATCAATTTGACGCATTGGTCATGGTTCCAAACTGTGACAAAAATGTTCCTGGACTCTTGATGGCAGCTGCCAGAATCAATGTTCCAACCGTGTTTGTAAGCGGAGGCCCGATGCTGGCTGGTAAGGTAAAAGGCCAGAAGAGAAGCCTTTCTTCCATGTTTGAAGCAGTTGGTTCCTACAGTGCGGGCACTATGACAGCAGAAGAGGTAGAAGAATTTGAAAATAAAGTGTGCCCTACCTGTGGCTCCTGCTCTGGTATGTACACAGCTAACAGTATGAACTGCCTGACCGAAGTCCTTGGTATGGGGCTGCAGGGAAATGGAACCATTCCGGCAGTATATTCTGAGCGTATTAAGTTAGCAAAACATGCAGGTATGCAGGTTATGGAATTATACCGCAGAAATATCAGGCCAAGAGATATCATGACAAAAGATGCCATTATGAATGCACTGACCGTTGATATGGCCCTTGGATGCTCTACAAACAGTATGCTGCATCTTCCGGCTATTGCACATGAGATTGGATTTGATTTTGATATTACTTTTGCTAACGGTATCAGTGAAAAAACTCCAAATCTCTGTCATCTGGCACCTGCAGGCCCAACGTATATGGAGGACTTAAATGAGGCAGGCGGTGTCTATGCAGTGATGAATGAACTGACCAAGAAAGACTTGCTGAATCTTGACTGTATGACTGTTACCGGAAAAACCGTAGGTGAAAATATTAAGAATTGTGTAAATAAAAATCCAGAAGTTATCCGTACGATTGAAAATCCTTACAGCCAGACAGGCGGTCTTGCTGTTCTTACAGGAAACCTGGCACCAGACGGCGGTGTGGTAAAACGCAGTGCTGTTTGTGAGGAGATGATGGTTCACGAAGGACCGGCCAGAGTTTTTGACTGTGAGGAAGATGCCATTGCTGCGATCAAAGGCGGAAAAATCGTGGCAGGAGATGTGGTGGTAATCCGTTATGAAGGACCAAAAGGCGGTCCTGGTATGAGAGAGATGCTGAATCCTACGTCTGCTATTGCAGGTATGGGACTTGGATCTTCTGTGGCATTGATCACTGACGGGCGTTTCTCCGGTGCATCCAGAGGTGCATCCATTGGTCATATCTCACCGGAAGCAGCAGTAGGAGGTCCCATCGCACTGGTAGAGGAAGGTGATATCATCCGGATCAATATTCCTGAGACAAAGCTGGAGCTGGCTGTTTCTGAGGAAGAACTGGAGAGAAGAAGAGCAAACTGGCAGCCAAGAGAGCCAAAGGTTACAACCGGTTATCTGGCACGTTATGCGGCCATGGTTACAAGTGGAAACAGAGGTGCAGTGCTGGAAATCCAGAAATAATAGAAAAGGCGAGAGAACCGATATTAGAGAAATGGGGGAACTATTTATGCAGCTTACAGGTGCACAAATTGTAATTGAATGTTTAAAAGAACAGGGTGTGGATACTGTTTTTGGTTATCCTGGAGGAACCATTTTAAATATTTATGATGAATTATATAAACATCAGGATGAAATCCATCATATCCTTACCTCTCATGAACAGGGGGCAGCACATGCAGCAGACGGTTATGCACGTTCCACCGGAAAGGTTGGGGTGTGCCTGGCTACCAGCGGCCCAGGAGCTACCAATCTGGTTACCGGAATTGCCACGGCTCATATGGATTCTATTCCGATTGTGGCGATTACCTGTAATGTAGGCCTGCCGCTTCTTGGAAAAGATAGTTTCCAGGAAGTGGATATTGCCGGAGTGGTAATGCCAATTACGAAACACAGTTTTATTGTAAAAGATGTAACAAAGCTGGCAAAAACAATCCGCAGAGCGTTTGTGATTGCGAAAACAGGCAGACCGGGTCCTGTTCTTGTGGATATTACTAAAGATGTGACAGTAAATGCTACAGAGTTTATTCCATATGTGCCGAAACCAGTGAAACCTTATGTAAAAGAAATCAAAGAAGAAAATCTGGAACTGGCAGGTGAACTGATCCGCCAGTCCAAACGGCCGTTTATCTTCGTGGGCGGAGGTGCTGTTGCTGCCAATGCATGGGAAGAAGTACGGGAACTTGCCCATAAGATTCAGGCACCTGTCACGGATTCCCTCATGGGAAAAGGTGTCTTCTCAGGAGAAGATCCTTACTATACAGGAATGCTGGGAATGCACGGTACGAAGGCATCCAATCTGGGGGTAACCAAGTGTGACCTTTTGATTGCTGTAGGTGCAAGATTTTCGGATCGTGTCATCGGAAATCCAAGAAACTTTGCAAGAAATGCAAAAATACTTCATATAGATGTAGATGGGGCAGAGATTAATAAAAATGTCCTGGCAGACTGTAGTGTGATTGGGGATGCAAAGGAAGTGCTCACCAGATTAAATGCTATGGTAGAGCCTGCAGAACACAAAGAATGGATGGAAGAAATTCAGGGACTGAAAGCATCTTATCCGCTGAGATATCATCAGGAAGGACTGACAGGACCGGCCATTATTGAAGAATTATATAAACAGACCAACGGAGATGCCATTATTGTCACAGAAGTAGGACAGCATCAGATGTGGGCTGCTCAGTATTACAAATATAATATGCCAAGAAAATTCCTGTCTTCCGGAGGTTTAGGAACCATGGGATACGGTCTTGGGGCTGCAATCGGTGCCAAGATGGGAAACCCGGATAAAGTGGTAATAAATGTAGCAGGAGACGGCTGTTTCCGTATGAACATGAATGAGATTGCCACAGCTACCAGAAATAATATGCCGTTGATTCAGGTGGTAGTAAACAATCAGGTTCTTGGCATGGTGCGTCAGTGGCAGACCTTGTTCTATGAAGGAAGATATTCGAATACCATTTTAAGAGACAAAGTGGATTTTGTAAAACTGGCAGAAGCCATGGGGGCAGTGGGAATCCGTGTGACCAAAAGAGAAGAACTGGCCGGGGCTATCCAAAAAGCCATTGAATTAAATACAACGGTGGTTCTGGACTGTATCATTGACAGCGATGACAAAGTATTCCCAATGGTGCCAGCGGGAGCCAATATTGAGGACGCTTTTGACGAAGAGGACTTAAAAGCAAAAGAAAAATAAATGTCCACCTGAAAAAGACAAATGTTTTTATTGACAAAAATATAACCAAAGAGTACAATATGAAACAATAAAGCTAGGGCTGCCGTATTCCTTTTCAGTGATGCGGCAGCACCTTTATAAATTGGGCACGTTTGTGTGATACTAAGTTGTCTTGCTAAAGACGTTGAAGGCAGGACGGAAAATGACAGGAGGAGAGAGCCGTGAGCAGAGTTTACAACTTTTCAGCAGGCCCGGCAGTTCTGCCGGAAGCAGTATTAAAAGAAGCAGCAGAAGAAATGATGGATTACAGAGGATGTGGGATGTCCGTGATGGAGATGAGCCACCGGTCTAAAATGTTTGAATCTATTATCAATGAAGCTGAGTCAGACCTTCGAGACCTGCTCCAGATTCCTGATGATTATAAAGTACTTTTCTTACAGGGCGGAGCAAGCCAGCAGTTTGCTATGATTCCAATGAATCTGATGAAAAATAGGGTGGCAGATTATATTGTCACCGGACAGTGGGCAAAAAAAGCATGGCAGGAAGCACAGAAATACGGAAAAGCCAATAAAATTGCTTCTTCGGAAGACAAAACGTTTTCTTACATACCAGATTGTTCTGATCTGGATATTAGCCCGGATGCTGATTATGTGTATATTTGTGAAAACAATACCATTTATGGAACGAAATTTAAGACCTTGCCAAATACAAAAGGAAAACTTTTAGTGTCAGATGTATCTTCCTGTTTCTTATCAGAACCTATGGATATCAGCAAATATGGTATTGTGTACGGTGGTGTTCAGAAAAACATCGGTCCTGCAGGCATGGTGATTTCCATTATAAGGGAGGATTTGATTACAGAAGACGTTTTGCCGGGCACACCAACCATGCTGACCTATAAAACACATGCAGACGCAAAATCTCTTTATAATACGCCAAACTGCTACTGCATTTATATGTGCGGTAAGGTTTTTAAATGGATCAAGAGCATGGGCGGATTGAGTGCAATGAAGGAACGGAATGAGAAAAAAGCAAAAATATTATATGATTTTCTGGATGAAAGCCAGCTATTTAAAGGAACAGTTGTTTCAAAAGACCGCTCTCTTATGAATGTTCCTTTTGTGACAGGAAATGCAGAACTGGATGCGAAATTTGTAAAAGAAGCAAAAGAGGCAGGCTTGGAGAACCTGAAAGGACACCGCAGTGTAGGCGGTATGAGAGCCAGCATCTATAATGCCATGCCAGTAGAAGGTGTGGAAACACTGGTTGCTTTTATGAAGAAATTTGAAAAGGAGAATGCGTAATATGTATCGTTATCATTGCTTAAATCCAATTTCTGAAGTTGGCTTAGATAGATTTCCGGGAAAATATGAAAATACAGAGAAATTAGAAGAGGCGGATGCTGTCCTGGTGAGAAGTGCAGATATGCATGAAACGGAAATACCAGAGAAAACAGCAGCCGTGGCAAGAGCCGGTGCAGGGGTCAATAATATTCCAATTGAGGCACTTGGAAAGAAAGGTGTAGTAGTATTTAATACACCAGGTGCCAATGCCAATGGTGTAAAAGAAATGGTCATTGCTGGTATGCTTCTGGCTTCCAGAGATATTGTAGGCGGTATCGAGTGGCTGGAGCAGCAGGAAGCTACAGAAGATATTGCAAAGAAAGCAGAAAAGAAGAAAAAACAGTTTGCAGGCTGTGAAATCAGCGGAAAGAAGCTGGGAATCATCGGATTGGGAGCTATCGGAGTAAGGGTGGCAAATGCAGCCGTGCATCTTGGCATGGAAGTTTACGGATACGATCCTTATATTTCGGTAGATGCAGCCTGGAGTCTTTCCAGAAGCATTCACCACATTAATGATATCAGCCAGATTTACAGAGACTGCGACTATATTACCATTCACGTACCGCTTATGGACAGTACGAAAAAGATGATTAGTTCTGACGAGATTGCACAGATGAAAGACGGTGTCGTGCTTCTGAATTTTGCAAGGGATCTTCTGGTGGATGAAGAAGCTCTGGCAGTTGCCCTGGAGGATGGAAAAGTCAAAAAATATGTGACGGACTTTGCAAATCCTATTGTTGCAAAAGCTCCAAATACCCTGGTTACTCCGCATCTTGGAGCATCCACAGAAGAATCTGAGGATAACTGTGCAGTGATGGCAGTAAAACAGGTGATGGATTATCTGGAAAACGGAAATATTAAAAATTCTGTGAACTACCCAAATTGTGATGCAGGAACTTGTGTGGATGAAGGCCGTCTGACCATTAACCATAAGAATATTCCAAATATGATCAGCCAGTTTACAAAGGTGTTAGGTGATGCAGGTGTGAATATTTCCAACATGACCAATAAGAGTAAAGGTGATCTGGCTTATACCATTATAGATGTATCTACCCCGATTTCAAAGGAAGTTGCAAAAAGTCTTAAAGAAATCAGTGGTGTATATAAAGTCCGTATCGTAAAATAACAGGCAAAAAGAGACAGCCTTGCTGCAGAGGTTTCCTGCGGCAGGGCTGTAGTTTTTTTGAAAGGTATGATATAATACAAAAGTGTTTTATGAAAAAGACCGGAGCAGAATTATGAAAAAAAAGAAAAGTGCTTTTTACAAAAGATATCAAAAGAGCTTAAAACTCATGAAAATCCTGTGTTCTGTAAAGCGAAACTACAGGAAAATCCAGAAAACAGCGGAGAGCATCCACAAAAGAATAAAATGAAGCAAAAGGAGGTTATAGATATGGCAAATATCAAACCCTTTCGTGCAGTGAGGCCAAAAGCGGCTTATGCAGCCGATGTTGCAGCACTCCCTTATGATGTGTATAACAGGGCAGAAGCAAAAAAAGAAGTAGAACGGCATCCAATGTCCTTTTTGAAAATTGACCGCCCGGAGACCCAGTTCCCGGAGCATCAAGATATGTATGCCCCTGAGGTTTATGAACAGGCAGCAAAAACCATGTGGGGAATGCTGGATGAAGGAATCTTCTGTGAGGAGCAAAAGGAGTGTTTTTACTTATATGAGCTTGGAAGTGAAGGACACAGTCAGACAGGAATTGTAGCGTGTGCATCCATAGATGACTACTTGAACCAGGTGATTAAACGTCATGAAAATACAAAGCCAGAGAAAGAGGAGGACCGTATCCGTCATGTCCAGACATGCCAGGCACAGACTGGCCCTATTTTTTTGGCATACCGTTCCCAGCCGGAGCTTCGCAGGCTGATAGAGATAAAGAAGAGAAACCATCCTGTTTATAGTTTTTTCTCTGACGATGGGATTTCCCACAAGGTATGGGTTATAGAAGATCGCCTTACCATAGACAAGATTTCAGTTTTATTTCAGAAGATGGACAGTATCTATATTGCAGACGGGCATCACCGTGCAGCTTCTGCCATCAAAGCAGGACTGAAAAAACGTAAGGAACATCCTGATTATCAGGGAACAGAAGAATTCAACTATTTTCTTTGCACACTATTCTCCTGTGATGAATTGAAGATTCTGGATTATAACAGGGTTGTTAAGGACTTAAATGGTTATACAGAAGCAGAATTTTTGCAGAAAATCAATACGTGTTTTTCAGTAGAAGACAAAGGTACCGAGCAGGTCAGGCCAGACAAAAAAGGTGTGTTCGGAATGTATTTGGGAGAAACCTGGTACCGGCTGGAGATTAAGCCAGAGTACACTTCAAAGGATGCTGTGGAGGGACTGGATGTTTCGATTCTTCAGAATCATCTTCTGAGTCCGGTGCTTGGGATTCAGAATCCAGGAGCAGACCCGAGAATTGATTTTATCGGAGGAATCCGGGGACTTTCTGAACTGGAAAAAAGAGTGCAGGAGGACTGCCAGGTGGCGTTTTCTCTTTATCCTACCAGCATGGAGGAATTGATGAAAACAGCAGATGAAGGAAGGCTGATGCCACCGAAATCTACCTGGTTTGAACCAAAACTCCGCAGCGGATTATTTATTCATAGAATCTAATAATTGCCCCGTGAAAGGCATGTCAGAATATTCTGGGTACTTTTCACAGGGCAATTTTTATTTTTTAATATCCATCTACATGAAGAAGTTCATGTACTTTTCCTTTCAGCAGGCCATCATACAGAGACATAATCAATGGATTCTCATCTGCCTTGCGGATGCTTGTGATGTTATCAGCCTGATACAGACCTTCGCTTCTTGCCATCTTCGTACGGTTTCCGGCTCTCGGAGGCTGTCCGCCGCCCATGATACATCCTCTGCGGCATGCCATGATTTCCACAATGTGATAATGTTTTTTGCCGCTCTTAATGTTTTCCATTACAGTACGTGCGTTTGCCAGTCCGCTGGCAACACAGACATTCAGAGGAATACCTTTGTAGGTGACAGAGAATTCTTTGATACCGTCTTCTCCTCTTGCACCGGATTCAGCTACAGTATCCATGGTTGCTTTGTCGTGTTTGTCAGCGAAACGGCGGAGCATAGCTTCTGTAACACCGCCGGTAACACCGAAGATGACACCTGCACCGGAACCGAAACCAAACGGCATATCACATGCTTCCGGTACCAGAGTCTGGAATTCGATGCCGGAGTTTTTGATCATACGGATTAATTCTGTTGTAGTGATAACTACATCCGTATCCTGTTCTCCTTTGGTAAAGCTGTTAGGACGGAGAATTTCCATCTTTTTAGCAGTACAAGGCATGATAGAAACCACAAAAGTTTTCTTTCCTTGGTTCTTTTCATAGCCGCGGTAGTATTCTTTCACAACTGCTGAGAACATTCCCTGTGGAGAACGGCAGGTAGAAAGGTTCTCTTTGTACTCTGGATATTGGTCGCAGAGGAATTTTACCCATGCAGGACAACAAGAAGTAAATAATGGGAGATTTTCTCCTGTTCCTACACGTTCCAGGAATTCTTTTGATTCCTCCATGATGGTAAGGTCTGCGGAGAAAGCAGTATCATATACCTCATCGAAGCCCATACGGTGCAGTACCGCAACGATTTTTCCCATGACACTGTTGCCCTTGGTAAGTCCGAAAGCATCACCAACAGCCACACGGACAGCAGGGGCAATCTGAGCAACAACCCGGGTATCCGGATCTGCAATGGCATCCCACACTTCATCCATGTGTGTTTTGATGCTGATAGCACCAGTCGGACAATATACACGGCACTGGCCGCAGCTTACACAGTCTGTAGCTGCCAGTGGTTTGTCAAAAGCAGGCATAACCATAGCATCTGTTCCACGGAAAGCAAAACCAAGTACACCAAGTCCCTGGATTTCGCTGCAGGCACGGACACAGTCACCGCAGAGAATACATTTATTTGGGTCACGCACCAGAGCAGGAGAGCTGGTATCTAGAGGACGCTGCTCTCGGGTATTTTGGAAACGTACGGTAGTAATGTTCATTTTATGAGCAAGATCCTGAAGAACACATTCACCACTCTTGACACAGGTCGTACAGTCACGGCAGTGAGCAGAGAGAAGCAGCTCTACAATTAATTTACGGTAACGTTTGATCTTACCGGAGTTTGTGTAAATCACCATGCCATCTCTTGGTTCTTCTGAACAGGAAGCAAAGGTGCGGCCTCTGTCATCTTCTACGGTACACAAACGACAGGCACCGAAGGTAGAAACCTCAGAATGATAGCAAAGGGTAGGCAGATTGATGCCAGCATTACGAATGACAGAAAGGACATTTTTCTCATCTGTAAATTCCACTTTTCTGCCGTCTATAGTCATAAATCCCATAATAAGCCCTCCTAATATTCAACATAAACTGCATCAAATGCACAATTTTCCCGGCAGGCATCGCACTTAATACAGAGATTTGGATTGATATGGTAAGCTTCCTTACGCACACCGGTAATTGCTCCCACAGGACAGTTCTTCGCACATTTGCCGCAGCCCTTACAAAATTCAGGATTAATTACATATTTTCTCATGGCAGTACAGTTCTTGGCAACACACTTGTGTTCCAGAATATGCTGTTCATATTCTTTACGGAAGGTCTTCAGGGTACTGATAACAGGAAGCGGGGCACTCTTACCGAGACCGCAAAGAGCCATGCTCTTGACCATGGTTGCCAGTTCTTCTAGGGTATCCAGATCTTCCAGTTTTCCTTCTCCGTTTACGATACGCTCCAGAATTTCCAGCATACGCTTCGTACCTTCCCGACACGGAACACATTTACCGCAGGATTCTCTCTGGGTAAAACTCATAAAGAAACGTGCCACTTCTACCATACAGGTGTTTTCGTCCATGACAACCAGACCGCCGGAACCCATGATGGCATTGTATTTTTTAACAGTGTCAAAATCTAATCCTAAATCAAGATGTTCTTTGGTCAGACATCCTCCAGATGGCCCACCAATCTGAATAGCCTTGAAATCTCCGCCGCCTTTGATGCCGCCGCCGATATCATAAATGATTTCCCGCAGTGTAGTTCCCATAGGAACTTCGATCAGACCTGTATTTTCAATGGCTCCGGTGATAGAGAAAGTTTTTGTTCCAGGGCTTCCCTCTGTACCAATTGTTTTAAACCAGTCAGCACCTTTCATAACAATACCCGGAACATTGGCAAAGGTTTCTACGTTATTTAAAACAGTAGGTTTTGCCCAAAGACCTTTATCTACAGTACGAGGTGGTTTTACACGAGGCATACCGCGGTCACCTTCGATAGAAGCAGTAAGGGCAGAGCCTTCTCCGCATACGAATGCACCGGCACCACGGTTGATATGCATATGGAAAGAGAAGTCAGTTCCCATAATATTTTCACCTAAAAGACCTTTTTCCTCTGCTTGACGGATTGCCTTACGGAGTCTTGCAACAGAGAGAGGGTACTCTGCACGTACATAAATATAACCCTCCTGTGCGCCTACTGCATAAGCGGCTATGGTCATACCTTCGATTAGACGGTATGGGTCACCTTCCATAACACTTCCATCCATGAATGCACCTGGGTCACCTTCGTCACCATTACATACTACATAATGTTCTTTCACATCTTTGTGTGCGGCTACCTGTTTCCATTTCTTGCCGGCAGGGAATCCACCGCCTCCACGTCCGCGGAGTTTGGATTTATCTACTTCGTCCAGAATCTCTTCCGGAGTCATGTCGAAAAGAGCTTTTGCAAGAGCATCGTATCCACCGGATGCTATGTATTCATCTAAAGATTCTGCATCGAATTTTCCGCAGTTTTCCAAAACAATGCGGGTCTGTTTTGCAATGAAAGGAATTTCATCAGGAGAAGCAAAGCTTTCTCCGTTTTTCTTATAAAACAAACGTTCCACTGGCTCGTTGTTCAGTACAGAACGCTGGAAAATCTCCATACAGTCCTCTTCTTTTACCTGGACATACTGGACATGGAGAGGCTCAATTCGAACCAAAGGCCCTAATTCGCAGATTCCCTGACAGCCTGTTTTTACAGTGCCAATATGAGGAACATCCTTCTGAAATTCTACAGATACACCTTCGGTATCTTTGCACAATTCTGTCAGCTTCTGATATATTTTTTCAGAACCGGAGGCAATACATCCTGTTCCAGCACAGACAAGAATTCGGCAGTTGTAAGAGTCAATTTCTTTTTGGGCTGCTTCCCGTTCTTTTAATAAAGCATCTCTGTTTTCAATTATCATACATTTTCACCTCTCAGTTGTGCGATTAGTTCCAGAGCTTTTTCAGGAGTCATAGATGGGTGCACCTCATTGTTCACGGTCATAGTAGGTGCCAGTCCACAGGCTCCGAGACAGGAAACAGTCTCTACTGTAAAAAGCATATCGTCTGTGGTGTGTTTCTTTTTGCTAAGTCCCAGTTCTTTCTGCAGGGCTTCCAGAATTGGAAGGGATTTACGGACGTGACAGGCAGTTCCGTCACAGACCTTAATGATATATTTTCCCTTGGGTTCAAAAGAAAAATTTTCATAGAAGGTTGCTACACTGTAGGCTTTTGCCTCACGAACCCCGATTTCTTTTGCTACATAAGTCAGTAATTCACCGGGCAGATAACGATATTCGGCCTGAATGTCCTGCATAATGGGAATTAAAGAGCTTGCTTTGCGGCCATAGAATTCAATTATCTCATCAGCCTTTTCATAATAACTTTGGTCAAGCATGCTTTTGTTACCTCCTCATTTGATAGTAAACCTCTCTAAGTGAAGTTACTTACATTATACTAGATATATGGAAAATGCACAATGATTTCGTAGATAAAAAACAAAAATTATGCAAAATATATGTAATGCGGAAAGTTGAATAGCTTTACAATAGAATTATTTGATGATAAAATAAAAAAAAGGAGGGTCAGATTATGTCCGATAGATTATATGAAATGATGGATTGGGCCGAAATAGAAGCCGTAGTATATTCTGAAGAAAGTGAGCCGAAAAAGATTTTAGGTCCAAGAGTGACAGAAGACGGGATTTTGATTCAGTGTTTCCTGCCGGGGGTACAGCGGGTTAAGGTGCTTCTGGGAAGAGGGAAGCAGGATTTCGATATGGTGATGGAAGATGAAGCAGGATTTTTCTCTGTATTGATTCCGGGAGATAAGATTCCGAAATACAAATTGGAAGCAGAATATGAAGAAAATAATGAGAAAAAAACAGTGAAATTTTATGATCCCTATGCATTTGAAAATCAGATCACATCAGAGGAAGAGCAGCAGTTTAATGCAGGAATCTGCTATCAGATTTACGAGAAATTAGGTGCTCATCCGATGAAAATAAACGGTGTTGCAGGGGTGTACTTTGCCGTTTGGGCACCAAATGCCATGCGTGTCAGTGTGGTAGGAGATTTCAATCAATGGGATGGAAGGATACATCAGATGAACCGTCTGGACAATTCTGGAATCTACGAGCTGTTCATTCCTGGATTGAAGCCAGGTGCATTATATAAGTATGAAATTAAAGCAAAAGGTTCTCTTGTATATTTAAAATCAGACCCTTATGGAAATGAGGCAGAGATACGGCCAAACACAGCGTCTGTTGTGGCGGATCTGACCCAGTATCACTGGGGGGATGCCCAGTGGATGAAAGACAGAAAACATCTTCATGATGAAAAGAAACCAATGGCTGTTTATGAAATGCATCTGGGCTCCTGGAGAAAGCCAGAGGGAGAAGACAGGGCGTTCTATAATTACAGGGAAATTGCCCCTATGCTGGCTGCATATGTGAAAGATATGGGCTATACGCATGTGGAACTGATGCCTGTTATGGAGCATCCGCTGGATGAGTCCTGGGGATATCAGGTGACTGGTTATTATGCACCCACCAGCAGATATGGAAGCTGTGAAGATTTTATGTATTTCATGGATTACATGCATCAGCAGGAAATCGGCGTGATCCTGGACTGGGTTCCTGCACACTTCCCGAAGGATACTTTTGGGTTATCAAACTTTGATGGTACCTGTCTGTATGAGCATCTAGATCCAAGACAGGGAATGCACCCGCACTGGGGTACACTGATCTACAATTACGGAAGTCCTCAGGTGAAGAATTTCCTGATTTCCAATGCATTGTTCTGGATTGAAAAATACCATGCAGATGGTATCCGCATGGATGCAGTGGCTTCTATGCTGTATCTGGATTACGGAAAGAATGACGGAGAATGGGTAGCAAATATTTACGGCGGAAATGAAAATCTGGAAGCCATAGAATTCTTGAAGCACCTGAATTCTATTTTTAAAAAGCAGCATCCGGATGCCCTGCTGATCGCAGAGGAATCTACTGCATGGCCGAAGATTACAGGCAAGGTAGAAGATGACGGGCTGGGCTTTGACTATAAATGGAACATGGGATGGATGAATGATTTTATTGATTATATGAGCAAAGATCCGCTGTTCAGGGGCGGTGCTCATGATGAGCTTACTTTCAGTATGGTGTATGCTTACAGTGAAAAATTCCTTCTGAGTTTGTCTCATGACGAGGTAGTGCATGGTAAATGTTCCCTGCTCAATAAAATGCCGGGAGAGAAAGAAAAGAAACTGGCGAATTTAAGAGCTGCCTACGGTTTTATGCTGGGTCATCCAGGCAAAAAACTGCTCTTTATGGGACAGGAATTTGCTCAGGAGAGAGAATGGTCTGAGCAGAGGGGACTGGATTGGAATCTTCTGGAAGAAAAAGAGCATCAGCAGATGCAGGATTACATGAAAGAAATGTGGAAGCTGTACAAAGAGCAGCCGGCATTGTATGAGATTGATTATGACCCTGCGGGATTTGAGTGGATCAATCATATGGCATATGATAAGAGCATGCTCACCTTTATCAGAAAAGGGAAAAAACGAGAATCCACACTGGTATTTGTATGTAATTTCTCTGATGTGGCTTATGAGAAATATCAGATGGGTGTACCATATCCTGGTAAGTATAAAGAAATCTTTAACAGTGACGCAAAGAAATTCGGTGGCAGCGGACTGGTAAATGCAAGAGTAAAAGCTTCTAAGAAAGAAGAATGTGATGAACGCAAAAATTCTATTGTGATTAATGTTGCTCCTCTTTCTGTACAGATTTTCTCTTATACAAAAGATGAAACACAAAAGGCAGAAAAGAAGACAGAAGAAAAGGCTTCAAAGGTCTCAAAGGTGAGAAAAGAAATCCAGGAAAAAATGGAAGCAGAACATCAGCAGGAAGTACAAAAGTACGAAGCAAAAACTGAGAAGACAGTGAAGGAAGAGGTTAAAAAGACCGAAAAAACAGAAGCAAAAACAGTAGAAAAAAAAGCACAGAAAACAGTGAAAAAAGCTGTGAGAACAAAGAAACAGAAATAATGATATAAAACAGCATAAGAAAAGGGCTGACGCAGCAAATTTGATTTTTGCGTCAGCCCTGCTTTAAAGGACGGAATGTATGAATATTATTTTAGCAGATGTACTTGGTGAAGTAGGAGAAACCCTGGAGAAAGAAGGTGTCCAGGGGTTTTTTGAAAAGTTTGTTACCTGGGATTACTGGGAGAGCAAACTTCCCCTGATAGGGAACTTTGCAGGAAGAGTGCTGCTGGCAATTTTGGTCTATATCATTGCCAGCAAACTCATCCATAAGCTTTGCAAATTTATTGTAATGTCAATGAAAAAAGCAAATGCAGATACCGGGGTTACCCAATTTGTATCTTCGTTTGTAAAAGCCGCTTTATATGGACTTTTGATTATTACCATAGCTACAAGCTTTGGTGTGAAAGAGTCGTCGATTGCAGCATTGCTGGCTTCCAGTGGTGTTGCTATCGGTCTTGCACTGCAGGGTGGATTGTCCAATCTGGCAGGCGGTGTGATTATTTTGATTTTAAGACCTTTCAGCATAGGCGATTACATCATTGAATGCACGGATAAACAGGAGGGAACTGTTGTAAAAATAGATTTGTTTTATACCACATTATCTACTGTGGACAACAGGAGAATCACCATTCCTAACGGTAATCTTACCAGTGCAAGCATCGTGAATGTGACGGCAAGAGACCAGAGAAAACTGGAAATAAAAGTAGAGATTGCATACTCTGCGGATTTAAAGAAGGCAAAAGAAATTCTAGAACGTCTGCTTCATGAAGACGAGAACATTTTATCGGACCAGGAGATGCAGGTGTTTGTGGACGAACTGGGATCTAGTGGAATCATGCTCGGACTGAGAGCATGGGTCAGCACGGATCAATACTGGCCTACAAAGTGGCGTTTGAATGAAGAGATTAAGCTGGCTTTTGACGCAGAGAACATTGAAATTCCATTTCCGCAGATGGATGTTCATATCCGGTAAGAAATTAGTGTTCTATATTTTATAGAGACTTTATAATTTTTAAGAATCACGAAATGTTTTTTCCGTTGGTTTGGTGATAGAATATAACCAAGACAGACAATGGAAGGAATGAGAAGTATGAAAACACAGGTTCTTTATAAAAGCAGAACCGGAAATACGGAAATGCTGGCAAAATCTATTTTTGAAGCGATTCCAGGAAAACGAAAAGACATTGCCCCTCTGGATGGACAGACAGATTATGATATGGGAGATCTTTATTTCATAGGATTCTGGACAGACAGAGGAACGGCAAGTGTAGATGTCCTGGATTATCTGGGAAGTCTGCAGGGAAAAAAGATTGCACTTTTTGGTACCTGCGGTATGGGGAACAGTCCCGACTATTATAAAAAATTAGAAGAAAATATCAGGGTGTTTATAGAAGATGACAATGAATATCTTGGTTCTTATATCTGTCAGGGTAAGATGCCTATTTCTGTGCGGCAGAAATATACTGGTATGAGGACAGAAAAAAATGCGGCACAGGTGGATGCCATGATTCAGAATTTTGACAGAGCTATGCTGCATCCTGACCGTCAGGATTTGCAGAATGCCAGAATGTTTGTGAATCAAATATTTGAAAAAATAAAAAGGGAAGCGTAGAGACATGAATAAAATAAAAGAAAAATTTTCAAAATTTATGTATGGGAGATATGGAACAGATAAGCTGAACATGTTTCTGGTTATTATGCTCTTGGTTTTTGCAGTGGGAAATTTGTTTGTGAGAAATGAGTATTTTAGTATGGTGTTCACATCCTGGGAGTTCTTATTGATTTTTTTGATATATTACAGGATGTTTTCCAGGAATATTTCGAAACGTTATGCAGAGAATCAGAAATATCTGTCCATAGAAAACCGTGTGCGGAGATTTTTCGGAAAAAGCAAATATATGCAGCAGCAGAGGAAGGAATTTCATATTTATACCTGTCCGCAGTGTAAACAGAAAATCAGGATACCAAGAGGAAAGGGAAAAATAAGTATTCGTTGTCCAAAATGTGGAAGTGAATTTGTGAAGAATAGTTGAGAGATTTAATAATATGGTAAATTCCCGAAGTAACGGGAAGAGGAATAATAAAAACGGCTGGGACCTTATATTGGTTAGGTTTCAGCCGTTTTAGGACTAAGCTGAAAATGGGACTCGAACCCACGACCCCTTCATTACGAGTGAAGTGCTCTACCAGCTGAGCTATTCCAGCAACTGTATCCGAACATAAATTTTACTGGATTTTCCAGATGATGTCAAGTGTATTTTTGCAAGTTCTAAAAGTCCGGCTGAAAATATATGATTTAGAGAAGAACCGATAGGGCTTTTGTGTATTTGTCTTTGAGCCTTGGCGTCAAGGTTTCCTGCTGGCTCAGGTGATCTTTCATATCCGCCAGTTTGACCCACCATACTTCGGGATATAAATTTTGGATGTTTTTGATTGTCTGGATATATTCGGTATAGTTTTGTTCCTGAGCCTGGTGGGTGATATAAGACATATAGGTGACCAAAAGTTTTTGAGGGTCAAGAGGAAGAATTTCCTCTATTCCACAGGAAGAGTCTTCCCATAAATCATGAAGCCATGCCAGGGCAATACAGCGCTCCCTTAGCTCGTGAGGAATCATTTTGTTTTCTTCCGTATAGGATGCCACTCTTTCTGAATGAAGATAGGTTGTTTCATCCAAAAAACGTTTTGCAAGTTCTTTTGCCTCCGCTATCATCGGTATCCCCCTTTTTATATGTTCTATAACCATTTCTAACTTTACAATACCTTAAAATAGGATTCTTGACAACCCTTATTCTGAAAAACGAGATAAACTGGATGAAAAATATCCAAAAAAGGATTCCGGTAATTGACAGCAACCGGCATTTATGTCATTATATATCATGGTAACGTTTTAAATAGTATAAGAAGAAGGAAAAAACATGAGTGAACAATTACTGGAATTAAGAAACATAAAAAAAAGTTTCGGTGAAACAGATGTACTCAATGGAATTACACTCTCCATAGAAAAGGGAGAATTTATTACATTTCTTGGTGCCTCCGGCTGTGGAAAAACGACAACACTGCGTATTATCGCTGGGCTGGAACATCCGGAAGAAGGCCATGTGTTTCTGGATGGGAAAGAGGTAACCAGCCTGTCGCCCAATGAGAGAGATGTAAATACAGTATTTCAGAATTACGCTTTGTTTCCCCATATGAATGTAGAGGCAAATGTGGGATACGGATTAAAAATCAGGAAAGTACCAAAGGGAGAGATAAAGACCAGAGTAAAGGAAATGTTAGAACTGGTTCAGTTAGAAGGATATGAAAAAAGGATGCCTTCAGAATTGTCAGGAGGACAGAAGCAGAGGGTAGCTATCGCAAGGGCTCTTGTAAACCGCCCAAAACTGTTGCTTCTGGATGAGCCTTTAGGGGCTTTAGACCTCAAACTGAGACGTTCCATGCAGATTGAATTGAAACGGCTGCAGAAAAAACTGGGGATTACTTTCCTATATATTACTCATGACCAGGAAGAAGCAATTAATATGTCGGACCGGATTGTGGTTATGAAAGACGGACAGTTTGAGCAGATTGGAACACCGGATGAAATCTATAATCATCCCAAAACCAGTTATGTAGCAGATTTTGTGGGGAATGCCAATATTCTTACAGGGACGGTTCAGTGCCTGGAGGGAGAAATGGCGGAAGTGGAAATAGAAGGACAGATACTTCACGCAAAAGCTGTTCCGGAATTAAGTGTAGGAAAGAAAATTTCCCTGGCAGTGAGAAGAGAAAATCTTTCTGTATGTGAAGAGTGTACGGAAGGGCTGGCAGCAGTCGTGGAAGATAAATCATTCAATGCCGGACAGCTCCATATGACCTTAAAATTGAAATCAGGAAAAGAGCTGACAGCCAGCCGCTATGGTATGGATTCTCATCTGATTCCAGGACAGAAAGTATGTGTGGGATGGAAACCAGAGCAGGCCGTGTTCGTGGATTTAGGGCAGGAGGCACTAGGATGAAAAAAAAGAAAACACCAGGTTTGTTTCTTACAGTGCTTCCGCTATATGTATTTACCATTTGTTTTGTAGTAGGACCGCTTTTATATATGATTGCCCTGAGTTTTGCCACTCCGGGAGCAGGTTCTTCCACCATTTGGAAATTTACCCTGGATAATTATAGAAAAATCGGTGAGCCTGTATATCTCCAGAGTTTTATCCAGTCTTTCCAACTGGCAATTACTAGTACCGTATTGATTGTGCTTCTTGGATATCCCTTTGGTTATTTTATGGCAAAGCTGTCTGAAAAAGGAAAGAAAAGAATGATGCTTCTGATTATGATTCCTTTCTGGACCAGCTCTCTGATTCGGATGTATGGATGGATTCTGATTCTTCAGGCAAAGGGTGTGCTGAATACTTTGCTTTTAAAACTGGGATTGATAGAAGAACCTTTAAAAATTTTGTATTCCTATCCGGCTGTGGTTATTGGAATGATTTATGCACTGCTTCCGTTTATGATTTTGTCTGTGTATTCCAGCGTGGAAAAAATGGACTGGTCCCTAGTAGAAGCGGCCAGAGACCTGGGGGCAGGTCCGGCGAAAGCTTTTTTTACGATTACATTAAAGCTGACTTTGCCAGGATTGCTTACAGGAGTGATACTTACCTTCATTCCTTCTATGGGGCTGTTCTTTATTGCAGATATTCTGGGAGGAAATAAAATCGTACTGGTGGGGAGTGTTATACAAGATCAACTGACCAGAGGAAGTAACTGGCCATTTGCAGCAGCACTGGCTGTTGTGCTTATGATACTTACATCTCTGATGATTTTTGTTTATCGCAAGGTGACTCATGTAAAAGATTTGGAGGGATTGTATTGAAAAAGAAATGGAAATGGCCGAAGGTGTATCTGGCAGCTCTGACGATTCTGATGTATCTGCCTCTGGTGATGGTGGTGATTTTTTCTTTTAATGAATCGAGGCTGTCAGCCAGTTTTACCAGGTTTTCTTTAAAATGGTATGAAATCCTGGCACAAGACAGAGATTTAAAAGAAGCTTTGATGAACAGTATTGTTTTAGGCGTGTTAAGCTGTGGGATTTCTGCTGTCATTGGAACTTTAGGGGCAGTGGGAATGGCCAGGGTGAATTACAGAAGTAAGGGGATGATGGAGTATCTTTCTACTATACCGATTATGATTCCTGAAATCATCCTTGGCATGGTGTTCCTGGTTTTTTTCTCTTTGTTAAATTTACCTTTTGGTATGATAACACTGGTGATTGCACATACTACATTTTGTGTTCCCTATATTTTTATGATGGTGAAGGCACGGCTGGTAGGCATCGACAAATCTTTAGAAGAGGCGGCCAGAGATTTGGGAGCAGGTCCTGTGAGAACCTTTTTTGATATTACGATGCCTTTGATCATGCCTGCGGTATTGTCCGGCTCATTGCTGGCTTTTGCCATGTCCTTTGATGATGTGGTAATCAGTATTTTTGTAAACGGGCCAAGGCTGAATACTCTTCCGGTGAAGGTATATGCCCAGTTAAAGACAGGAGTGACACCGGAAATTAATGCTCTGTGTACGATTATTCTGGCTGTTATTATTCTGGTTCTGGGGCTTTCTTCCCTGATTGCTAAGAAGACACAGAAATAAGACTAAAAGAAAGATGAGGTAGTAGATATGAAAAAAAGAATACTTGCAATGCTGCTGTGCACAGTGCTGGCTGGAACAATGCTGGCTGGCTGTGGTGAAAAGAAAGAGGAAGCAAACAAAGAGCTGGTATTATATACCTGGGAAGGATTATTTCCACAGGAAGTTCTGAATAAATTTGAAGAAGAAAAGGGTATCCGGATCATTAGTTCCAATTTTGATTCTAATGAAACCATGCTGGAGAAAGTGCAGCAGTCAGATGGAAAAGATTATGACCTGGTCATTGGAGATGACTACATCATTGAACAGGTGGTGAATAGTGGACTGGCGAAAGAACTGGACAAGGCAAAGCTTACAAATTATAAAAATATCAATCCATTATATCAGAGCCAGTTTTATGATCCAGATAACAAATATACTATTCCTCACGGAGCAGGGATTCCGTTAATTGTATATGACCCGGAACAGGTGGATTTTGAAATCAAGGGTTATAGTGATTTGTGGAATCCAAAATTGGAAGACAAGATTGCTACCATTGCCAGCTATCGTGCCATTGAAGGAATGGTGCTGCTGACCATGGGCAAGAGTATGAATGAAGAAGATCCGGCTGTGATCAAAGAAGCGGGTGAAAAATTAAAAGAACTGGCACCGAATATCAGGATGATTCAGGATACGAATACTCAGAATGCTTTATTGAATGGAGAAGCAGCAGTGGGAATTCTCTATACTTCCCAGGTGATTGCAGCTCTTGCGGAAAATCCTGATTTGAAGGTGGTTTACCCGGAAGAAGGACTGGGATTTGGAATTATGAATTTCTTTATTCCAAAGAATGCACCGGATACCGAAGAAGCCTATGAATTCTTAGATTATATTTTAGAACCGGAAGTAGCGGCAGAATGCTTTGATTTCCTTGGTTATTATTGTACCAACAAGGCAGCAGATGAACTGGTAAATCCAGATCTGGTAGTGCCGGATTCTGTGACAAAAGGTGAGATTATTCAGAATGTGAGCCAGGAAGCAGAAGAGGTTTATAATCAGAACTGGACAGAATTTAAAGCTGCTTGCGATTAAGAGATACATAAGAGAAAAAAGAGTTGTTATGAAAGGGGAGTATGAATGAAGCGTTCATACTCCCCTTTGAGCTGTTGCTTTTCTGTAGATTAATGATTAGTTTGTTTTTTTTCTTCGTTCTCAGCCTGCAATTCCTGGTTCAATTCCTCAACCGCCATGCGGAAACCATTCTGTGCAGCTTTGATTCGCCAGAAATCTGCTTTTTCTACATCTTTCTCTACACCTTCTCCGTAGCGGTACAGTACAGAGAGATTGTACTGTGCAGCAGGAATCTGGGCATTCGCAGCTTTTTCAAAGAGCTGGAAGGCTTTCTTTGGCTCATAAGGAAGCAGTTCTCCAGAAAGAAACTGGGCGGCCATGAAGCACATAGCACGAAAATCACCCTGGGCTGCCGCCTTTTTATACCATTCCAGAGCCTTGGACAAATCCGGTTTTACACCGATTCCTTCTTCATAACAGCGGCCCATGTTATAAAGTGCATTCATGTTATTGCTTTTTGCGGCTTGTTCCATGTATTGGAAGGTCTTTTTATCATCCTTTTCTACACCTCTTCCCTGAGCATACATCATAGAAAGACGCATGGCAGCTTCCACGTGTCCTTTTTTTGCGGCTTTTTCGTACCAATGAGCAGCCTGCACATAATCTACAGAGGTGCGGATTCCGTTTTCATAATAATAACCCACTCCGAAAATCAGATCTTTTTGGCCGTTTTCAGCTAAAATCATCAATTCTTCTACTGTGAAAATATTGTTATTTTTAATGTCCATATCTCAAATTCTCCATTTTTTCGTTGTTTTCTCTATTATAACATGCTGTGCCCTATTCTGAAACTTGAAATTTAGGAATGTATTGGAAAAAAGACGTTTACAATCACAAAATACCTGTATATAATAGAAATCAGACAAAAAATATCTATATTTTATATAAACGGAGGAAGAAACCATGCTTGAATTAAGAGACGTTTCCTTTCGTGTTCCTGAGGATTCCAAGGAAAAAGAAAAAGGAATTCTGGAACATGTAAGTTTTACCCTGGAGGACAATAAATTTGTAGCAATCACAGGGCCAAATGGGGGAGGAAAATCCACTCTTGCAAAAATTATCGCAGGGATTGAAAAACCAACAGAAGGAAGAATTTTCCTGGATGGAGAAGATATTACAGACTGGAGTATTACTGAGAGAGCGAAACACGGCATCAGTTATGCTTTTCAGCAGCCGGTCCGTTTCAAAGGAGTAACGGTTTTTGATTTGATTCATCTTGCGGCAGGAAAAGAAATTTCTCTGTCAGGAGCCTGTGAATATCTGTCAGCCGTTGGGCTTTGTGCCAAGGATTATATTAACAGGGAAGTGAATGCAAGTCTTTCCGGTGGGGAGATGAAGCGTATTGAGATTGCCACTGTTATGGCCAGAGGAACCAGAATGTCTGTATTTGACGAGCCAGAGGCCGGAATTGACCTTTGGAGTTTCCAGAACCTGATACATGTATTTGAAAACATGAAACAGAAGAAAAAAGGTTCTATTTTGATTATTTCTCATCAGGAGCGAATCCTGAACACAGCAGATGAAATCTTAGTGGTTGCAGACGGAAAACTGGTGAGAAGAGGAAGCAAGGAAGATGTGCTTCCGGCATTATTAAATGCAGCAGAAACAGACACAGGATGTGCTGTCTGGCAGAAAGGGGTACAGGATTAATGGACACAATTCAAAAACAGCTTTTAGAGGCCATTTCAGGACTTCATGAAATTCCTGCGGGGGCTTATAATATCAGAGCCAATGGAGAAACGGAGGGCAGACAGACCACAGAAAATATTGATATTCTTCCAAGAGAAGAAGGCGATGGAATTGTCATCAAGATTAAATCCGGAACCAAAAACGAAAGCATGCACATGCCGGTGATTCTCAGTAAAGCAGGCTTGAAAGAAACCGTATATAATGATTTTTATATTGGAGATGACTGCGATGTGACCATTGTGGCGGGATGCGGTATCCACTGCGGAAGTGATGACGGAAGCCAGCATGATGGAATCCACAGCTTTTTTATCGGAAAAAATTCAAAGGTAAAATATGTGGAAAAGCACTACGGAAGTGGTGACGGAAAAGGCCAGAGAGTTATGAACCCACAGACCATCGTGGAAGTGGGAGAAGGCAGTTATATGGAAATGGATACTGCTCAGATTAAGGGAGTAGATTCCACAGACCGTCTTACGAAAGTGAAGCTGGCAAAAGGTGCTACCATGAAGGTTATGGAGCGTCTTATGACACACGGAAACCAGAGAGCAGAGAGCCGTTTTATCGTAGATTTGGATGGGGAAGATGCAGGGGCAAATATCATTTCCCGTTCTGTGGCAAAGGATGAGTCTTATCAGTTGTTCCAGTCCGTATTAAACGGAAATGCGAAATGCAGTGGTCACACAGAATGTGATGCCATTATCGTGGGAAATGCAAAAATCAGTTCCATTCCTGAGATTACGGCTAATAATTCTGATGCAGCACTGATCCATGAGGCGGCGATTGGAAAAATAGCAGGGGAGCAGATTATTAAACTGATGACCCTTGGACTTACCGAGGAAGAAGCAGAGGAGCAGATTATCAGCGGTTTCCTGAAATAGACGCTTTCTTGTCTTTTCATGTAGTATCATAGAAATAACTACTAATTGTATTCGGGAATGAGGGTGTTTTATGGTTTATAACAATGTTAGGCATGAGTGCAATCTTTATAATTTCTTTTTTGCACCCAGGGGAAACCTGAGGATGATGGAGCTTGGGATGAAGATTACCCAGATGTATCTGAATCCTTTTGACAAGATTATTGGAATCATCGGTGCAAAGGACTCTGGCAAGAGTATGCTGATTAAGGGAATGTTTCCGGGGATTCAGACAGTAGAAGAGGATGACGAATTTGAAATCCTGAACATGCCGCTGCTGAACTCAGATGACGTGGGATTTTACACGCCCAGGACTTTTCATGTAGATGTCCGGGCAGCGAAGAAATATGTGCCTTTGAAGGATATTGCCCAGGCGGTTTTGGATGTTACATCTAAAAATAAAAGGGTTATTGTGGAGCATTTTGAAATTTTGTATCCTGTATTGAAAAGAAATGCAGATTTACTGATTGGACTGGGAGAAGAAGTTCTGGTAACAAGACCTTCCCTGTTTGGTCCTTTGCCTAATAATATTGCGGATATTGTATTCAAATCTTTGATTTACAGGAAAATGGCACACAGTGCGGAAGATGTCTTTGAATATTGTGTAAAGGACATGGCACGGCCGTTTTATACCCGCTCAGATATTAAACATGGATTCATGATTAATTACAAAGAAAAACCGAATTTTGATTTGTATGAGATTGAGGAAAAGATACAGGAAGTAATCCGTCAGGATTTACCTATTGTACCTTGTGGAGAAGAGAGAATCCGGATTGGTGACCATGAGATGATCTGTACAGGTCCTCTGATGCATGTAGAAAGCACCGGTAAAATCGAAGGATTTTCTTTGGTAAAAGAGTTTTATCATGAGCCTCGTTTTGACGAATACGTGGTTGCCGGAGTAGTAGGACAGCAGGAACATCAAAACGAGTCAGATGAAGAAATCAACGCAATTGAAGTTTAAAATGAAAGAACCCCGGGAAGAATGCCTGGGGTTTTATCATGGACTGGAAGCAGAGGATGGAAGCATCTCTTTGCGGAACTGTCCTGGGGATACTTTTTTGTGTTGCTGAAATAGTTTGATAAAATAACTGGTAGAATTAAAGCCGCATGCCACAGCAATTTCTGTGACAGCAGAGGTGGTGGAGACAAGGAGTTTTTCCGCTTCTGCCAGGCGTATGCGTGTCACATAATCGCTAAAGTTCATATGAAGAATACGGTTAAAATTTCTTGAAAAATAACTGTAGCTCATACCGCACAGTTTTGCTGCATGGGAGGCTTTTACAGAGGTATCAAAATGCTCCCGGACATAAGAAAAAGCAGGTTCCAATTGTTCTGCAAGTTCTTCGTTTGCCATAAAGTCAGAGGGGAGGACAATTCCCTGTTTATGCCAGTAACGTAGAATCCACAGGAATACATTTCCGATGTGATTGCGGACAGCCAGCTCAAATCCATAGTTTTTTTCTTCGTCTTCCCTCAAAATTTCTTTTACCCAGAAGGAAACAGAGGTGTCTTTTAGAACCTCATGGGAGATGACCTGTTCCTGATGAGGATATCTTGCCAGAAAAGGGAGCAGATACTGGAACTTCAGGCGGCTGTAAGTGATCCCATTGTAAATCAGATCCGGTAAAAAACGAATCACATAATAACTTCCACCCGCTGGGGACAGGCTGTTAATCAGATGAACTTCCCCGGATGGAATCAGAACTAAATCACCGGGACCAAAACGGTGATAAGAATTTCCAAGGTATATTTCAAAATCATTTTCTTTTCCAAATAAAATTTCTATATAATCATGATAATGGGCAGGATATACCATGCCCGGTTCACAGACGTCTTGAAGATGGCAGATATATTCCAAGGGAATACCATCAATACAGGGCTTGTTTTCTTTCATATATTCCATATTCGTAACCTCAACAGGACAAAATTTTTTTATTTTTAAACAGAATAATTATAGCATAGAAGTTCACTGAGGGATATAATAAAACCAGAAAAAAGAAAGGACTTATTGCAATGAAAAAAGAATATATGGGAGTGCCCTTAGAAGGGTTTGGAGAAGTGGTAAGAAAAGCAGCTGCAGAAGGAATGGTACTGCTGAAAAATGAAAATAACATGCTCCCGGTTACGGAAAATGACGGGGTTGCTCTTTTTGGCAGATGTCAGATTAATTATTATAAAAGCGGAACCGGATCAGGAGGTGCAGTGAATACAGCCTATACCACAAATTTAGTAGATGGTTTCCGTGAGTACAAAAATATTATATTAAATGAAGAACTGCTTCAGGTATATGAGAAGTGGGTCGGAGAGAATCCTTTTGACAATGCAGGCGGTGCATGGGCCAGCGAACCATGGTTCCAGAAGGAAATGCCGGTTTCTTTGGAATTAGCTAAAAAAGCCAGAGAAACTTCGAATAAAGCCCTGGTAGTAATCGGAAGAACAGCAGGGGAAGATAAAGACTATGAAGCTGTGGAAGGCAGCTATTTCCTTACACAGGAAGAAAAGAAACTTTTAGAAACAGTAGCAGAAGTATTTGAAGATACTGCTGTTATTCTAAATGTTTCCAATATCATTGATATGAGCTGGCTGGAATGTCTGGAACATAAAGAGCATATCCGCAGCGTTCTCTATACCTGGCAGGGTGGTGTGGAAGCAGGCAGAGCCAGTGCAGATGTGCTGACAGGTGCTGTTACACCAAGCGGGAAATTGCCAGACACGATTGCATATGATATAAAAGATTATCCAAGTACAGAGAATTTCGGAAATAAAGAGAAGAATTTCTATAAAGAAGATATTTATGTAGGATACCGTTATTTCGAAACCTTTGCCCCGGAGAAAGTGCAGTTTCCGTTTGGCTTCGGTCTTTCCTATACAGATTTTTCTGTAAAGGTTCAGCAGGTAAAAATCCAGGGAACAGGAAAAGAGGCAAGAATGATTCTGCAGGTATCCGTGGCAAACATTGGAACTCAGTATTCTGGCAAAGAAGTGGTACAGGTATATTATGAGGCTCCCCAGGGAAAACTGGGAAAACCGGTTAGAGAACTGGGAGCTTTCGCAAAGACAGAGCTTCTTGCTCCAGGACAGGAGCAAATTCTGAAACTGGAGCTTCCGGTGAGTTCTATGGCATCTTATGATGACAGTGGAGTGACAGGACATAAATCCTGTTATGTGCTGGAAGCCGGAAGTTATAAATTCTATGTGGGAACAGATGTAAGAAATACACAGAAGATTCATCTGGAAGAGACAGAAGATTTTGAACTGCCAGAATGTGTTGTAACAGAAGAACTTCAGGAAGCATTGGCACCGACAGAACATTTTGAACGAATCCGCCCAGGGGAAAAAGGAGAGCAGGGAGTGTACACTCTGCTCAGGGAAGAAGTTCCGCTCCAGACCATCTCATTAGAAAAAAGAATCCAGGAAAATCTTCCAGAAACGATGGAAATCACAGGAAATAAAGGGATTTCATTCCAGGATGTAAAAAATAAAAAAGCGGATTTGGAACAGTTTGTGGCTCAGCTTACAAAGGAAGAATTAGCCATGATCGTAAGAGGGGAAGGTATGTGCAGCCCTCTGGTGACACCTGGTACAGCATCTGCTTTTGGAGGAACAGCCCCAAGCCTTTACGGTTATGGTATTCCTGTAACGTGTACTGCAGACGGGCCTTCCGGTATCCGCATGGACAGCGGGCTGAAAGCAACGCAGATGCCAATCGGAACCATGCTGGCAGCAAGCTGGAATCTTCCTATGGTGGAAGAACTGTATGAGTGGGAAGGAAGAGAACTTCAAAGAAACGAGATTGATACCTTATTGGGACCAGGCATTAATCTGCACAGAAATCCCTTGAATGGAAGAAACTTTGAGTATTTTTCAGAAGACCCATATCTTACCGGAAAATGTGGTGTAGCCGTGGTAAAAGGAATCAAAACCAGTGGTGCAGACGCAACTGTGAAGCATTTTGCATGTAACAATCAGGAACTTGCAAGAAATATGGCAGATTCTATCGTTTCAGAACGTGCCGTAAGAGAGATGTATTTAAAAGGCTTTGAGATGGCAGTGAAAGAAGGACATGCCTGCTCCATCATGACTTCCTACAATCCGTTAAACGGACATTGGTCAGCATCAAATTATGATCTGTGCACCACGATTTTGAGAGAAGAGTGGGGATATACAGGAATTGTCATGACAGACTGGTGGGCAAAGATGAACGATCCTGTTAAGGGAGGAGAAGCCCATATGAATAATACTGCAGCTATGGTCAGGGCACAGAATGATTTGTATATGGTAGTTCCAAACGGCGGTTCCCAGGAAAATGAATATGAAGACAATACCTTGGAGGCATTGGAAAATGGAACATTAACCATAGGAGAACTGCAAAGATGTGCCATGAACATCTGCCGCTTTATCCTTCATGCACCGGTTTCTGAAAGAAAATTAAAAACACTGGAGGAAATGCAGGAAGAGAATGGGGATTTTGTTTTTGAATCAATCAAGATGTATCCACAAAAAGAAGCTATGACCATGCAGATTGAGCATGCGGGCAGATATAAATTTCTGGTAAAAACACGCTCCCCGTTATCCTCTCTTGCACAGTCTTCCAGCAATCTGCTGTTAAACGGACAGCCGGTAGTGACAATTCAGAGCAATGGAACAGAAAACGAATGGGTAATATTAAAATTAAACAATATCCAGTTAGAAGCAGGAACTTATCAGGCAGAATTAGCACCTGTAAAACCTGGTCTGGAAATTGAATGGATTGAAGTGACAAGATAAAACAGTGTTTTATAAAAAAGAGAACATTCCTGTGTTTGTGGCAGGAATGTTCTTTTGCGTTAATGATACTTCCTGAAATAAAGATTCTGTATCAGAGAAATCACACCGTATAAGAAAATGGCAATGATACACAAAATCACAATGGCCATCAGCATGGTGGTGAGCTGGAATACCTGGCTGGAATAAATGATCAGATAGCCAAGTCCGCTTTTGCTTCCAATCATTTCCCCTATGACAATACCAATCAGAGAAAGTCCGATATTTACTTTCATGATACTTAACATCAAAGGAATGGAAGAGGGAAGAACCACTTTAAACAAGGCATCTGTTTTTGTTCCCCCAAGGGTGCGGATTAATTTCAGCTTATCAGGGTCAGTTTCGCAAAATCCAGTGTACAGATTTAGGATTGCCCCAAAGACAGCAACCGAAATCCCTGCGATAATAATCGTTTTCATGCTACTTCCAAGCCAGACAATCAAAAGCGGGGCAAGGGCAGATTTCGGAAGGCTGTTCAGAACCACAAGATAAGGCTCTAAAACAGCAGAAAGTTTTGGAAATGCCCATAAAAATACAGCAATGACAATGCCCAGTGCAGTAACCAGAATAAAACTGAAAAAAGTCTCCGTGAGCGTGACAGAAACATGTTTTATCAGGCTGCCGTCCAGAATCATGTCTTTCATAACCGTAATGATCTGAGAAGGGCTGGAAAAAATAAAGGAATCAATGATACCGAGCCTGGCTGTGCTTTCCCATAGAAATAAGAGAAAAAGCAGCAGAAGGATACGGAGGAACTGAACCAGATACTGATTCCGTTTTTCGTGCTGTAAATAATGCTTTTGCTCTTTCGAAACCCCATGCAAATCAACCATGAACATTCAGCTCCTTCCAGATTTCATTAAAATACGTCTTAAATTCCGGTGCATTTCTGGAAGACATAGGCGTACGGTTCTTCAAATCAAATTCAATGTGGATGATGTTCTGCACACAGGCAGGGCGTTTGCTAAAGATAATCACCCGGTCAGCCATGCTTACTGCTTCCGAAATATCATGAGTGACGAGAACAGCTGTTTTTCCTTCCTGGCGGATGATTGTACCGATATCGTCACTGACAGACAGACGGGTCTGGTAGTCCAATGCAGAGAAGGGTTCATCCAGAAGCAGCAGATCCGGCTCTAAAGCCAGAGTGCGGATCAGGGCAGCCCGCTGCCGCATACCACCGGAGAGCTGGGAAGGCCTGGAGTTTTTAAACTTATCCAGTCCATAATTTTCCAATAGATGGTCTACACGTTCTTTTGTTTCCTTAGTTACACGCTTTTGTATCTCTAAGCCAAGGAGCATATTGCTGTAAATGGTCCGCCACTCAAAAAGATGGTCTTTTTGCAGCATATAGCCGATATTGGTTCCGGATTCATGGAAAGGTTTTCCATTGAGAAGAAGTTCTCCTTTTGCGGGCTTTATCAGCCCGCAGAGCATATCTAAGAAGGTGGATTTTCCACATCCCGAAGGCCCTACAATAGCCACAAACTCCCCCGGAAATACAGAAAAAGAAATATGAGAAAGAGCCGGAGTTTCACCGGATTTCGTGTGATAGGTGTAACTTACATCCTTCACCTGTAAAAGAGGCTGGTTCATAGTGAAGCTCCTTTCTGAAAATCAGGATATTTTGTACTTATAGTATCATATGCAGATTTTTATAGAAGGAGATTGAAAATAAATTGACAATTAACTACTATGTGGTACAATATAGTTAAGAAGACTACTTGGCAGAACAAGGTAGAAGAGGTGAAAATTTACGGGAGGTGTTCTGTATGAAAAATAATGCGTGGAAGAAGTTAAAAAAAGAAAACAATGGAAGCGAATTAAATTTAACAGTGGAAGATATCGGATATGTTAATAAAGTTTGCACTCATGCAGAAAGCCACGGAGGTGAGAAAACGGCATGTATGACAAATCTCAAATGATGAGAGGAACATTGGA